>Ga0181517_10000020_pt1 | contig 204517 bp, 146 predicted proteins | sample PEATcosm2014_Bin_31_FD_119748 | JGI IMG/M metagenome (GOLD analysis project Ga0181517, IMG submission 119748) | Peatland microbial communities from MTU Mesocosm Facility, Houghton, MI, USA - PEATcosm2014_Bin01_30_metaG | ecosystem: Environmental > Terrestrial > Soil > Wetlands > Peat | place...
CGGGTTCGACTCCCGCCGCCTCCACCATAAATCATTGATAATAAACAACCTATGGCATGTTTCGACTCTCGGCGCTTGCGTTTATCCTATCTATTATCAGTATCTTAGGATTTTGGCTGTTCCGCCGGCACCATTATCCGCTGTCAGCGATCGTTCTATTGAGATCCTTGGCGTAGTCAGGTACTGCTCAGACCCTCGAGGGAAGTTGACGGAAGCCATGGAGGAATTTCGTTGGGAAGTCGGCATTCACCTGAAAAGAGCTTTGTCGTTCGCCTGCTGGCGAGTTCCGGTAGGCCTAAAACCGAGTTCTGTCCGGATTGTCGGTAATACACACGGAACAGGGGAACTTGGAGTTCCTTGCGATTTCAGTGCGGGACCGATGATGCAAAAGTTGCAGGAGCTAGCTCCCGAACCGAGCTATTGAACTGTGAGGGTGACTGTGCCTGTTTCAGTCAGCGCGCCCGAGGTACCGGTCACCGTGATCGTGTAGCTTCCAGCCGTTGTTCCGGGTGTTGTCGTGGGTGTGCAAGCAGCGCTGCTACCACCTCCGCATGCCAGCACGCCGCCCGTGAATACGGCGAGCAGGACTAACATTCCCAATATCGCCCGGCCTTTGCGGCACCGCGACGGGATGCCGAAGAGGAATATGCCGGCCAGCACAGCGCCTCCACCGGCATACCAAGGAATTCCGTGCGGCATTTGACTCGCCGCGTTGCACTGCGTTGATGTCGCCGCAGTGGTGCTAACTGTCAGTGTGGCCGTGCCCGCGCCTGCCGCGGTGATGCTGACCGGTGTTGCGCTGAAGCTGAAGGTGGGTAGATCAGTTGCGCCGAAGGGGCTGGTTGCGATTGCCGCAGTCAGAGCCACGCTGCCGGTGAAACCTCCGCTGGGCGTCACTGTTATGGTTGCGGTGTTGCCGGTGGTTGCGCCAGGCGTGCTAATGGTGATCGCGCCACCGTTGGTGAGAGCGAAGCTCGGCACAGGTGGCGCAGTCACGATTACGGTCACCGTGGTGGTCTGCGTGATTGAACCCGAGGTGCCGGTAACTGTGATCATATAGCTGCCGGCGGTGGTCGTCGATACCGTGGTGACGGTCAATGCATCCGTCGACCCGGAGGCAACCGAAGGCGTGGCCAGGCTGCATGTCGCCGGGATGGTGGCGCCGGAAGGACCGGAGACGGCGCAGGTCAGTCCTACGGTTCCGGTGAACCCATTCGACGGGGAGACGGTGATTGTCGATGTGTTGCCGGTGGTTGCGCCTGCGACCAGATTGAGGTTGCCGCTGTTGCTGAGCAGGAAGTACTTTCCGCTGAGGGCGGGCATCAGGATGGCGGTAGCTGAGTAAGCGGGCACGGTGACAATGAAGCTGTCTCCAACCCCAGTGATCGAGCTCTCGCTGATGCCCGAGTTGGCAGTAGCGCTGCCGCTGGAAAAGTTAGCGTTGCCAAAGTCGTATTGGGTGCCCGTGGAGGCAAGCGCAGCGCCGGAAATGTTGACGGTGACCGCGGTGTTGTTGGTTGGATCTTCGTTGACGAGGATCACGCCTGTTTGGCCATCGGTACGCTGGACGGCGTGCGCCCTGAGCAGAGAGTTGGAGGAGGTGGCTGCCACCAGGCTGTCTCCGACGCGTGCCACGGTGCTGCTGAAAAGAGTGCCGTAGGAGGGGCCGTCTTGTTCGTTGCTGGTTGGCTCCAGAAATCCTTGGTGCAGGGCTTGGTAGTCGACATTGAAAGCGCCGTTTTCAAACCAGGTGGGGAACTCATCCGCGGCGAAGAGAAACGGCAGAATGCCGCCCGTGCTGGGGGGACCGGACTCGGTGACGAGAATCTGCATCTCGTTCGCGTTGCTGAGGGCGTAGTAGCTGTTGAGGTCGGAGCGAATCTGAGCCACGAGTGCGGGAATTGTGGATTGCGCGGCGAGGACCTGGGCATCGGTGCCTCCGGGGTACCAGTGCACGATGACAAAGTCCGGGTACAAGCCGGTGCCGTTGAGCGCGCTGGAGATTGCCTGGAAGACACCCTGGTCCCAGCCAGGGGCGTACTGCGAGACGCTCACTGAGATGCCGCATTTGATGGCTGGATCGACGGCCTTCATGGCCGTGATAAAAGCAGCGGCATTGGTGCCGTAGGCCGCGGGCGAGAGTGCGGCGTTGCCCACGCGATCGGCCGCGGTTTGATCGAGGTCGTGCAGGTCGTACTCCCAATTCAGGCCGGGGTAGTAGCCGTTTCCGTAGGTTTCGTTGCCGATTTCCCAGTAGACGATGCCGTAGTTGTTGGTGACGTTGGCATATTGGACCCACGAGGCGGCCTCGCTGGGAAGCGCCGGACCGTTGTCGGTAATGTCGGAGCCGTAGTTGATTGTGATGACTGCAGCGGCGCCCGCCGGTAGAACGGTGTCGCTCATCCACAGGTTGAATGAGGAATTCGGGGCCAGGTAAGCGCCGTCGTTCAGCGTCTGATCGGTGCCGCTGATGAAGTTGAATACATCAGCGTAGGAGCCACCGGGATAGCGCAGAGCAGTGACCCCGGCGGCCTGAAGCGCAGGGGCCACCCCGCTGGCGGTGAGTCCGCCGTCGTAGACCGCCGTGTCAACTCCGTAACCCTCGGGAGGCACTGCAGCGCTGACCGATGCGGCGTTGACGGTGACTGTTGCGGTGGTTTGCGACAAGGCGGAGCATGCGGGCAGACACAAAGCAACCGCTGCCAGAACGGCGTGAATACGTTTTCTCGCAGGTGTGTTCCTTAGGATACGCTGCGCGATGTGCGAATCCATAGACTGGGTTCCTTTCGTGGGTAAAACTCACTCCGGATAGCTGGCAGCGCGGGGGAGGCATCGGGTGGGGACCGGTTGGTGGTGAGTTCCGTCTTCGAGTCGGTCCCCGATGGGACAATGATGCCGCTTTCTTCCCACCTCTCAAATCCCGTCTGGCTGATGCGTAATCTCCGGTACCGTGATTCCGCCCGCATCAACCTGAACTTGCGGCCCCTTTTGCAATCTTACTTGCAGACCACGAAACGAATCAAGGCGCGTGGCCCGCATTTCGGGGACCTTGCTCAGCCGCGAACTGATGGTGCCCAATGTCTCGTTTTCTAGGCCTGGGATCGTACGAACCGCTCCTAGCTACGGATTACTCCCGAAATACGCCGAATGATCCGGGAATGGATTGCGCCCGGATGATCGCCTACTCGTCAGTTGCTTTTCGGTAAACACATACGGTGAACCCGCCCTGCAATGGGCCGGCGTTCGATTCTGTGCCAGCGTACCGGTACACCAAAATCGCCCAAGCGTGATCTCAGCAGGTCGGATCGGTAATGACAAACACCCTAGGGTACAGGAACGTGCAATTCAAGGTCGGCAGCTCAGAAGTTGCCCAGTTGCCCGGTTCCGATGGCGAGCAGCCGCGATATTGCTCTTCCATGCGCCTCGTTCGTACTCTGATGTGGAGCGCCACGAGCACCCGAGAAGACTGCCAAATCTCGTGTACTTGTAGCGTACTTGAGAACCGCGTATTGGCCGTTTCTTGCGTTTCTGGCTGGCCTTTAGAATAAATAAGTTATTTGTTTTCAATGCGGCCCCATAATTCGACTCCCGCCGCCTCCACCATATAACAATTAGTTTGTTACGAACGACTTACACCTTCTGACTAACAATCAGGTATAAATACTGTACAGTTTCTTTTTCTGTAACTAGTATGTTTTGAGCCATTTGGACGAATCAAGCAGAATCCTGTCTGAAGGTAGCTTAAGCTTCACGAAACGGATCGCAACATTTCCCTCTTTGCGGCATCCTGCCCGGCGGCCGCGATTGCTGCCGCGTGTTTTCAAGGGCTTGCATGGCCGAGCCAAGCCTGTAATTCGAACTAAGCGAGGAATACCTATCCTGATAGACAAAGATGGTTCAGCAAATCCGGATAGAGGCTTCAAAAGTTCTCAATTCGCAGAGCGAGAGCCTGACCTTGAATCTGCACTTTTGAAGGGTTTTCCGCCTCTAAAGAGCCGCGTCTGCATAGAGTTGAATCGTGGCGGCAGGAATTTCTAATACGTCCATACAGCAGCGGTATCAACTAAGTAATGGCCTGTAAGTTGGACTATATGTTTGTAACTTGCTCAAATAATTAAACTAAGTGGCATAGCACTAAAGTCATATGCCGATAATGTAACATGGTTACAGGGCAAGCAATTCGATGATAACCTTATAGTCAGACTTTCAGAAAGCCCTGTGTGAGCTTGGAAAGACTAAGCGCCAAAGCGCTCGAATAGGTGAATTCATGAATCGACGTCTGGTTAGTCCTCAACGCGGCTACGACAAGGATAAATACTTTGCGCCGCCCTGCAGCGACTGCGAACGATCCAGACTGCGCTCTTCAACCCTTCCAGTTCTAACATCTCCCCTCATCAGCAGGAGTCTAGTAGCACTTCTTTCTTTGTCATTTTCCTTCGCCCTTGCCTTGTCTGGATGCAGCACTTCGAATTTTCGCGTAGATGCCATTCCCGGAACCCTTGCGGTTTCTCCCAGCTCCGTGACCTTTGGCCCCGTGCCTGTCGGTCAAACGGCTACCAGCGCAGTCTCAGTCATAAATGGGAGCACGGCAGCGGCGGTGATTACACGACTCGACCTTACAGGGAACTCCTTCACCGTAGCCGGTTCCACCAACTTTCCTATTACCGTGGCTCCAGGTGGAACCTATCGTTTGAACGTGCTGTTCAATCCTTCCGCGGTGGGAGCGGCATCCGGCCAATTAACGATTACGAGCAACGCTTTCACTGGCGGCAATGTGGTGGTCGCCTTGAGCGGCACTGGCACGACCACGCTGGCGGCGTTGAGCGGACTCTCCTGCAGCAGCTCCTCCATAACTGGATCGGGCACGGATGCCTGCGCGGTGACGCTGACTTCAACGGCGCCGAGCGGCGGCTACACCATCAGCCTGTCGAGCACCAATGCGGCGGTGACGGTACCCGCCACAGTGACAGTGCCAGCCAATGCCAGCAGTGCCGGGTTTACGGCAACCGTCTCGTCGGTGGGGACCGCGCAGGCGGTAACCTTGACGGCCACTGCGGGCAGCGTCACCAGCAACTTTGCGTTGCAATTGAACGCAGCAGTGCCTACGCTGACCGCCAGCACGGCCAGCATAGGCTTCGGAAATGTTCAGGTGGACACAACGGCAACCCAATCCGTCACCCTGGTCTCGACGGGAACCGCGCCGGTGGTCATCAACTCGGCCACTCTGACGGGTACGGGATTTTCGCTGTCTGGGTCCACGTTTCCAGCCGCCCTGAATCCCGGCCAGGCGGCCACGCTGAATATCGAGTTCGATCCGGCCACTGCTGGTGCGGCAACAGGTCAGATCACTGTCAGCAGCAACTCAACGACCAACGCCACGGCGGTGATCGCTTTGATCGGCACCGGCACGACCGTGCCCGCCGCGTTAAGCGGACTCTCCTGCAGCAGCTCTTCCATAACGGGAGCGGGCACGGATGCCTGCGCGGTGACGCTGACTTCAACGGCGCCAAGCGGCGGCTTCAGCATCATCCTGTCGAGCAGCAATGCGGCGGTAACGGTACCGGCCACAGTGACGGTGCCGGCCAATGGCAGCAGCGCCGGGTTTACGGCAACCGTCTCGTCGGTGGGGACCGCACAAGCGGTGACCTTGACGGCCAATGCGGGCAGCGTCACCAGCCGCTTTGCGTTGCAATTGAACGCAGCAGTGCCTACGCTGACCGTTAACGCAACCAGCGTAGGCTTCGGAGATGTTCAGGTGGACACAACGGCAACCCAATCCGTCACCCTGACCTCGACTGGAACCGCGCCGGTGGTCGTCAACTCGGCCACGCTGACGGGCACGGGATTCTCGCTGTCGGGGTCCACGTACCCAGCCACCTTGAATCCCGGCCAGACGGCCACGCTGACTATCGAGTTCGATCCGGCCACTGCTGGTGCGGCAACAGGTCAGATCACTGTCAGCAGCAACTCATCGACCAACGGCACGGCGGTGATCGCTTTGAACGGCACCGGCACCGGTACGACAGCTTCCCATGAGGTCAACCTGAGTTGGAACGCGCCCAGTGGCTCTACGGATCCGATCGTTGGCTATAACGTCTATCGATCACCAAGCGGCAGCTCAACATTTGAGATCTTGAACTCATCGCTCGTCACTTTTACGACATACGCTGACACTACGGTCCAGAGTGGGGAGGCCTATGATTACATTGCAACGAGTGTCGACGATGCCGGGGTTGAAAGTGCTGCGTCAAATATGTTCGGCGTAACAATCCCTTAGGCTAGAGACCGCGTTGCAAGGGATGCGATGGAATCAAGATCGAAAGGCCCACTGAGTGAATTGAAGAAGTACTTCTCGCGATTCACGGCGAAGCGGCAACGGATAGCAACAACTTTTCATACAATCGTTATGCGGGGTTCGAGGCCAAGAATCGAGCAAGGAGGATCTATGTGCAATCTACCTGTGAATCCGGATATGAAGAACTGCCTCTCTTACCACGAACTATTTCTCCTATCCTTCCCGTAAACTGAAATGTCCGAAAGAGACGCTGTTTTAACAAGCCTTTCTGGATCAATTGCTTGGTTTGAGATCCGTGAAAGTCGATAAGGTCGAGCTCTGCGAGAAACGCGAACAGTTGATGATCTTCGGCACCTTGAACTCCGATTGAGGCACCGCGGTAAATTGGGTTGCTTCTGAACATAATCTGTGTAACTTCGATAAGAAACGCATTGGGATTGACATTAGATTTCCCCGTGTAATCGAGGTAAGGCCCGTCCTTGACGCGGACGCCAGGTTGAATCAGGCCTTCGATTACGATCTCGGAGTTCGCGGGGACCTCGAGATTCACAGTCTTGCATCGGATGAGTGGAATAGGCTGCTGCAACAACCCTCCGGCCAATTCATATTCATCCATTCCCTCGGGAAATGCAGCGGCGGCGGCAATGATTACAGCCTCTGCGACGCCGATGGCGACAGCTACCGGCAAAGCCCGCCCTTCTCTCTCGGACTTCGCAACATGCTTGGCCAAATGGCTTCCGGGAGACGCACTAATCGTTGCATTCCTCGGACCTAATAGTTGCATTCGGTACACACCGACGTTCCGAACGCCTGTCTCAGGATCTCTGGATACATTGACGTGCCAGGTACCAACATACCGGTCTACATCGAGTTGACTCCAATGCGGGATAGGCAGGTTCAGAAAGCTCGCCTCTTCTTTTGGGAAAATGTTTTCGAGTACGGGGCCAGTTTCGACCAGTATCGGATGGAAAAGGTTTGTTACTCTCTTCCTGACTACCGTCATGAGAGCTTTCCGCTTGATGCCGGATGGCAGCCCTAAAGCCAATGCAATCGAAGCTGAATCGCATAATCCGTTGGTAAAGACGCGATGATTTGGATAATCTTTAATGTGCTCAAAAAGAAGCGGCGATCGGTTCTCTCTTGTTATTCTCCCTATTTCAAATCTCCAGTCAACCGCATCCATAACTCGCAAAAGTCTGCCAGTATCGGCGAGACTTTGAATGAAACTGCGCAGATCATTTGCGCCCCTAGGTAATTCCTCCTCTGCATGCGAAAGCAAAGCAGTCGCGGAATGGAGGTCGTTATTCAAGAGATATTATTCCATGGCGTCTTTGTTTTCTCATTCTCATTATGTTCTGGTGAGAGTGAACGTCGACGCTCAACTCTAAATCAATGCCCGCAAAAACAAGGATTATAGAATAAAATTAACAAGTGTGGCGCCAACTCATCCACTGAATAGTCAGGAGATTTGCTTTTCGAGATGCTCCAAGCTTCCGACTCGATTAAACTCACTGACTTTAGCACACAACGCCGTCCGAATTCTCGGTACATTTCCATCCGCTAATACCAGGTATTCGCTATTCGCCCAGTGCAATAACTCTATCGATAACCTTAAAAGCTCCCACTTTTCGAGCTGCCGCGAGGGTCTTGCATAGAATCGGCGAAGCCCACCCGGCCTTGAACCTACTGCATAGATTCCGGCAGAAGAAGTCAGATACCTCACCCCGATCAGGGCAGGCGCGGCGTTCATAGCCCATTTCGAGGTAATGGTTACGAGCCGGCTGACTGTGGTACAGATAGTAGTCAGCAAAGCTCTTACGTTCCAGCTTCAGGTCGTACATCGCAGAGTTCCGGCTCATGGAACTGCCGGGCTCGATTTCTATCATGCAGGTCTTGGTCCAAACCCGCCTGTATCTTCTCCGTATATGCCTCTGGTACTTGGCCAGCTCTTCAAGGTCTCCCCGAGTCTCAAATGGCAAGCCACAAGTAAAGAATAAATGGCAATTTACGCCATGTTCCTCCATCGAATCGAGGCACTCCTCCAAAGCTTGATTAGAATAGCGATAAAGATTGTTCCTCTCGCGTAGTTGTTCGTTATGAGTGTGAGGACTTAAGGTTATATAAGAGTCTTTCCCTGGTAACCTGCTGAAACTTTTGATGAACCGGGTGCTAGGCAGGGAATAGAGTTCCACTTCAATATTGATGGGGAGATCAAGTTTCTTGATCTCTCCCAAGATTGCCACGTAGTAGTCATCTGCCTGCTTGGCGGGAAAACAATCCAGTGCGAAGCAGGCAAAGTCAAATCCGTAACGAGCCAGGTCGCATACGGAAGAGATAATTGCATTCACTGACCGAGTGGCTACGTGCTTGCGCTCAGAGATTAGAGCCTGAGCCTCACTCCCTCCCCCACAATAAGAACAGTTATGAATGCAACCGCGGCCAACATAGACTTGATAGCTTTTGTTCTGAGCGAGCACTAGTCGTTGAAGGTGTTCTGAAAAGCCCGTAAGATGTACATAGCGAGCAAAACAGTCTATGAAACACTGGTAGTCTTTCATTAATGTAAAATCAGTAAAACATATGTGCTCCAGTATTTCACTTGTTGCGGTATAAGTGCTCGGATTGCGCGCTACACCAGAGCAATCACGATAAGAAAGGTTCGGTACTGAGTGATAATCGTGGTCAGACTTGAAACGTTGGACTAGTGTACAGAGAGGCACCTCTGCGTCGCCGCGTATTACGAAGTCAACGAATGGAAAGTTTCTCAGGATCTCTTCCGCGAAAAGAGAGGCGGTAAATCCTCCAAGCACAATAGCTACTTCCGGATGCTCGAGTTTGATCTTACGGGCGACTTCAATAACGTCGTAAGACTGAAAGTGCCAGTGCAAATCGAGGCCAACGAGTGCAGGGCGGTTCTCAGAGATGATCTTGTTGAGGTTGGTCGATCCGTACAGGTGCTGCTCGACTCCCAAATGAATTAATTTCGCTGTGTACTGATTCTGAATGAGGTAATCAGCCAGGCCCAAAAGTCCGATAGGGGGGTACAAGATAAACGAGAAATGCCCGATCGGTCTGTAGCAATTATTGAACTTAGGAACATGAAGGAAAAGAACGTCCAGAGGGGTGAGCCGTGAGCCTAAAGATTCCATGTCATACCACCTGCCTACTTAAAAATATCGCTAAAACTGAATACACAAAAGAAATGTCCATGCCAGCTTTTGGTAGATAAATATTGCGGACGACTGTTCCTACCAGTGACTCACCTCTCATGAAAGAGCTAAAACTCTCCGAAGGCCGATTTGTCTCGGCGGCTCTCCTAGCACTCTACGAGCGAAGGGAAGTGTTGGCTGGAATAAGAGGATTCGATAATATCGCTGAATTGAGCGGCATTGGACTGAAGAAGTCTTGCTGCCCTCTTTGCAAAATATGTGATGATAATGTCTGCACCCGCGCGTTTCATGCAAGTCAATGCCTCCAGCATAATTGCGTCCCGATTTAGAAGCGCGAGCTGCGCTGCCGCATCGATCATCGCATATTCCCCACTCACGTTATAAACAGCAAGTGGCATTTTGAATTCTTGCTTGGCTCGTGAGACCACATCCAGATAAAACAGCGCGGGCTTGACCATAACAAGGTCTGCTCCTTCTTGAATGTCCAGCGCTATCTCACGCATCGCCTCGTTGGCATTTGAAACATCCATTTGGTGGGTTTTCTTGTTGCCAGATTTCACCGCTGAGAGTGTTCCTTCCTTGAAGAAGGGGTCATACAACGATGAAGCGTATTTAGCGGAGTACGCCATGATTGGAAGGTTATTGTATCCGCTTGAATCCAGGACGTGTCGCATCGTGCGTACCTGTCCGTCCAACATGGCCGCTGGCGCAACCATGTCACTACCGGCCTCCGCATGGGAGAGGGTGATCTTCCTGATAAGCTCAAGAGATGAGTCGTTATCGAGATAGCCATTTCGCAAAAATCCGCAGTGTCCGCTTACGGTATACTCGCAAGGGCAAACATCCGTGATGACTAAAAGTTCAGGAATGTTGTTCTTCAATGCGCGCAAGGCTTTCTGCACAATACCGTGGGGGGAATATGAACCAGAGGCCAATTCGTTTCTTTCGCTCGCCTCAGGTACGCCAAAAATGAGGATCGCAGGTATCCCCATGTCGCGCACTGCCTTGGCTTCCTCGATAAGGCAATCAACCGACAAATGATAATTCCCGGGAAGCGCTGCAATCTCTTCTTTGACTTTGCTGCCAGACACCACAAAAAGTGGTAAGACGAAACTGCCAACAGAAAGCCTGTTCTCACGGACAAGTCCCCTAATCATTTCATTTTGCCGGAGTCTTCTGAGCCTTTGCACTGGAAATGCCATATTAATTCCTTTCATTTGTTCCGAGATCGGCTTGCGCGTTTATTGCCTTATGTAACAAGAAAGGCATGATCTTTCCGCTTCGCGTACAGACTGGATAATCGCGCCGAATATGCACCAAGTCTGATTGTTTCCACATCTCAACTCCGGACTGACCCCATTCTCGATTGTCTTCACCAAGTCTGAGTAACGCCATGAATCTGTCCAGGACTTCACGTTCGTTCACAGCCCCTATGCGGGGGCTCACCAACAAGTACATGTGTGTAAGTCCCCTTGAGCCTTCCTCTTCGATCAATTGATAATCAGTGCTTTTTCCACCAAACGCCTCAGGAAGTTCCTGCTCCAGGATGCGTGAGAAATGCGTGTTTACAAATGTAACTCCCTCGCCAGTCAACTTCTCATAACTGCGGATGTTGGCGAGGCAGGTGTCATAACCGAGTTCGCCAAAACCACAATTACAATTCTCATAACTAATATCTCCATAATCTCCCATGCCGACGTTCAGAAGTAACTTGGGCGACTCATAAAGCAGACTGGTGACGAGGTATGAATCCAGATGCACATCGAAGGATGGAATTGTGTGTTTGTGTGTGATAATCGCCGTAGTGTCTTTGTATAAATGGCAATGGTCGCTTTGAAGATGGAATTGATTACATCCCGCGGCAATCACTCCGGCTTCCGATATCCCGTATACCGGAATTGCAGCGGCGCCAGCCGACTCGATTTCCCGCTTCTTTTGAGGTGTGAGGGGCTCTCCAGTTACAAAAAACTTAGCGCCTTTGAGATTGAGATTTGCTTCGGCCGCCGCGATACACACCCTTACTGCCGAGGCCGCAAATGTGTATATGACACAGTTCGGATGCGCGCTCAGGGCATGGGAAGCCCACTCCGCGATCAAGTGTGCATCGTTGAGCCCGGCGAATCTCGGCTCGGCTAAAGGGCAGCCATAAAGCCGGTGGACAGCAAAGATGGTCTTTGTTCCCCACCTTTTCTCCCAGTTAACCTGAACCTTATCTTCGGCAACCTGCGAGAACCACCGCTCTGCCGGACTCCCGATATGCGCGAATCTTAGGCTGGAGTTGATTCCAGGCGCTCCCGGAAACACCGGAAACCAATTTGCGATCGGTGAGGCAAGACAGCCATGAAGATCCAACAAGAACGCGTCGTAAAGGGACCTCTGGTGAAGGTATTCAAAGTCGATCTTAATCCTTGTTCCGGCACTCCTGGTTGCTCCGCTTCTTACCTCATAGACAAAAGACAAGAAAGGGTTGTCAAACATCCGCTCTTCGCAAGTAAACGAAAGTCCGTTGCGCTTAATTGGCTTCGTTCCTTTAAACTCGTCTACTGTGAAGTAGACCCCTTCGCGTTCCAGTGTGCGCAGGCACACCTCCAGACCATCTCTGGAAACCCAAGATCTAAGATCGCTAAAGGAAATCCGTCTATTCGCCAGCAGGGGAAGATAAGGACTTCGCGAATAGCCAAATATTCCTCGTTCCGCAAGGCATAAGAAATTCTCTTCGCGCTCGGCGATTCGTTTCCGGAGCAAAGATCTCGCCTGTTCGATCGCCTCTTCTGGTTTCATCCTGGACTTTGCGAACTTTCGCAGGCCATCAATGAATCGGTAATACTTCAGCATTCGTCAACCTCGCTTCGAACGAAGCAATCAATTCTCCTCACTTTCCAACTCTCCGGAAACAGAACGCGTTGTTAGAATAAAATAAGTCACTTGCATACTTCTTCCACAGTAAACCGATCAAATTACAGATACTCATTTAAACCTCACATATAGGGGGATCCTGTCGATTTGGCAATGAAAGGTTAACACCTATAATCGATCTAGCCTATATGCCGGTACAACAATCTGCCCATTCGCGAAGAAAGAGCGTCCGGCAATAATGAGAATATGCCTCGTGTGGCAGGCAGACACGATGCCACCATATCGCTTTCTAGCGCCGTCACTGGATAGCGGAAATAGGTAAGTGGCTTGCGAGTGGCTCCTAACCGATCTTTGAAATCAAGCAGGCCCTTGTTGTCCTTGTCGGTGCGGCCAAGATCAATCTGTTCCGCACCAGCGGACTTGCTCTCCTCGATCAGTTTCCAAAACACAAACGGCATTCCTCCGAGATGATGGAACCTTTCATCTGAGCAACCATACTTGAACACCACCGTTCCACGGTGACGCAGTGTTAAAATCGCAGCGATGGGAACGCCATCTTTACGTGCCAGTCGAATATCCACGTTCGGACTCATATAGGCAGCTAGATTATAAAACCAAACGAGAGGTTGCGGAAGCAAATGATGGCGTCTCCTAGTTCTCATTTGCAACCCGTAGAAATCATCAAGTAGCGCCTTTGAACATCCTTTCTCGTAAGAGAGATTCTCACGCTCAGCTCTCTGAATGCGCCGCTGTATACAGTTCTTGTGGAAGCCGCAGTAAATCTGTTCGAGTGAAGGTGTCAGATTAAGAGTATGAAGCCAAAAGGAACGGCCAGCGATTAGAGAACAGCATGATTCCATTTCACAGATAGTTGGCCTAATCTCGATATACTTCCAACTGTGCTCGCGGTACTGACTTTGCATCCATTCTTTCAACTCGAAGAAGTCGACGCTTTCATTTAGCAACGGATCAGCATGGTCTGCAAAAGGCAAAGAAACCAATCTGTCTCCGGTGATCCAGCTTTTGACCTCACAAAACACAATTGCGTTTGTAAGACGTTCCCCGGGCGATGTGCTTGTAAACGCAATCGGACGGTATCTATAGGTTTGAGCCAAAGCACCCAGCCATCCCTTGTGATGAAAGGCGGCAGATCTAGGATGAGAGGCTACCAGAGCATCCCAACGACTATCTTGTAATGGGTCTAGGTTGTATATCCGCATGGGAGTGAGCTCTGCCAAAAGTCTTGAGGTAGGGGATGTCCAATCTGAACAGTGCTGGAATAGCCAAAGCGCACTCCGCTTTTCTGCAATTCTGTTTCAGGGAGTGGCGCGAATGATGCTCCTTCCAATCGTAGCTGCTCAAAACGCTTCATCTTACAGAAATAATCCCGCTTCAGAGTAAAAGTAAAGTAAAATCCACCGCTTCCCAATCTCCTGCCACTCGAATATCGACTGTGTATCTTTCTTCCAATGGGGGACCAACTACATCTTTTATAGTGTCGGGATAGATAACGCTTTCCGGACTGATCAACGCCCATCATTCAGATAAGGAGCAATGCTTAGGATCTTGTTGAAATACTCTCGTTGTGGGCTTGTTCCTTGGGAAATTGTTACTTAAACTGCTTGGAATTGGTTTAAATCGGGCGGTTGGCCAGTGTTGATGAGGCCTTGCTGGGACCTCGGGGGTTCTATCCGAGCTCGGAACCGGGTTTCAGTGCACAGTTCCATGAACCTTGTCGATTGTTGTTGTGCGATCAGACAGGGCAGCCGTATCAGGTTGTGCGCGGCACAACTTAAGACATACAGCCAGTACACATTCTCCAGGCCTCGCAGCTTGACTTGCCGCAGCGGGCCGGTCTGCTTCAGCCACCCGAAGACCTTCTCGACCAGCCATCGCCGGCTTAGGCTGATGGCCTAGCCGGGCCGCCTGGCGTTTCTTTGGTCGAGGTTGCTGCACCGGCCCTTGTCGCTCATGGTGACGTGAGGAGCAACGCTCAGCTCCCGCGCCGTGGTTACGAAATCCTTGTGTCGTAAGCCTTGCCCGCGCCCACAGTGATACGCCGTGGGCAGTTCCGTTGCTTTTGCTCAAGCATCAGCAGCGCGGCATCGCGCTCGGCATAGCCATCGGCGTGCGCCACCATCGCGGCGGCAATCAACCCGTTGCGGTCCTCGACAAGCGCGTGGCCAAGATAACTCAGCTTCGGTTCCTTTCCGAAACTCATTATTTACAGCCGCGCACCGGCATCGGTGGTCGATTCATGCGTCTGGTTCGAGCGGTTCTGGCCGCCGAAGCCCGTCCCATCATCACGCATACCGATGATGCGAACCAACCCCGCACGGGGTCGCGAAACGAAACAATTTTCAACAAGTTCTTAGATAAACTCGCAAATCCCTACAAATATGATATTGACTTAATATATCAAAGATATACTAACCAAGTAATGCCAATGCGGAATAAGGCGTAAAGCTACAGTCGCCACAATCCTTCTATTAATTTACGATGTCGATCCTTCAGGCGAATCTTGGTTCCCAACATGAAAATGTAAACGTTCGCCATCGAGTGATGCGTACCCGATGCAGGCCTCTTCACTTCGAAACCCTTCAATCTGCCAATTATTACCCTTTCTAACTAACTTCATGGAATCTCGTGCCCGCCACCACTCATTGACATCTCCAGGTGATGTAAGCCACACATTCTCCGAGTCACGTTGCTCTGATAAGAATTCGAGCAAATCCGAATACACTGCTTTACTTCGATCTTCTACGATATAGTCAGGGTGTACCAAATAGCATGCCAAGCCGTGTTGTAGCTTAATAATGTCGAACTGTTGACGCCACAAATCAATATCATATCTGCCCAAATAATGAAACAATGCGTAGTCTTGAACTGTAGTGAGTGGAATCTCCAGAATATTATTAACGAAATATGGGAATACAGTGCAACAACCGCCTCGCTGTGCTTCTAAGTGGGCTACGTTACAAACAGACATGTCATAAGAGAAGTCAAGTGCATCATACCAATCCAGGACGTGGTACATAACAGCAGCTCGGAATCCGCTTGCTCGCCATTCCCTACCATACCGATTAATCACCTCTGCCCGTTTTCTGAAATCGCCCTCCCTGTTAAATAGCCTGCCGTCGTGTTTCAAATCATGCACATTGATCTCAAACCCTCGTGCAATCAGAGTTTCCAAAAAGGTTTCAGGCAAAGAGTACGATCCTTCTGGAATTAATTGAAAAGATGATCTGACCCTCTTAGACTCGTCCATGTCCATTAAGCAGGAACAGAAGTCTCTCCCTTGACGACTCTCCACATCATGCGTGATAGCAGCACAACTGGAGTACCCATTCGGCCAGAACCAAATAAATGGAAGACTCTTGCATCCGTCGCTGCAAAGAGCCCTGACAACGAGTCTCTCAAAAAACTTCTCGACAGATGTGTCGACTGGCCATTTTGGAAATGGAATGTCACGCCAATCTGCAACCCATGCCTTTTGCAGTCTTCTTCTCATAACGGTTGGCAACCATGATCTAAGAGAGTAGTAGGAGCCGTTCAATATTGATCCCATGGCCATGCGAGATTTAGACGATGTCATATATCTCTCATAACGCAGATAATCAACGACATCTGATGTGCTGATAGGATAGTCACTGTCATCATGATTACACACACTGGTTTGCTCTGTTTGGCACCCCCTGAATGAATCACAACGCAGCGCTGAACTATCGAAAGAATGTTTTAAGGCAAAGAAATGATGAGACAGACTCGATGGAAATGGTACATCATCACACTTGGCGTACTGATCGATGCGTATATACCTCTCGGGATATTTGTACAAATCGAATAAAGGGTCGTGAATGCTGGGAGGATGACATTCTTCAGGAATATTCGTTGCTTTACATCCGCTAATACCATCTGGATCGTTTACTATCGACCGTACTAATTTAACATACTCGTTAATTCTTAGTATCCAGTGATTCCTTGCGATATAGTCGAGACCGTTAGTAATGAGCGAACTTCTCAACTGTGAATCTTGGTAAACAGATATAACTGCTTTCGCCAGATCTGTCTCATCCTCAGAACGAAAATAACACACGCAGGAACTGTCATACAACTGTGACTCTATGTCTGTTCTTGTCGCAACAACAGGGATACCCATGGCCATGAACTCAGGTATTTTCGTGCTTGCGGCCTCATTGCCAAAACTTTTGCCGCCGCGCTTTGGTACAAGGCCCAAATCAGCCTCTTTCATACGATGCACTATGTCTTCGGTGGGTACCGGATCACTAAAATGCACTCGGTCAGTAAGGCCCAAAATCTCACTGAGCCCGATTAACCTCCGCTTCTCCGTACCTTCACCTACAATATGTAGTTCTGCTTCCGGTATCTTTCGCACTATTGAAGGTAATGCTCGAATGGCAATGTCTAAGCCCTGGTGCTGACTTAGACTTCCTGGATACATAATTACATATTTATTGTCACTTCGAGCCTTGATTCGCGGGTAAAACACATTGCGGTCTGGATAATACCAATATACGCTAGCTCTTGATGGCTCAACGGATCGAGAGACAACCCGTTCGTACCAAATTGGGTTGGCAATGATTACATGGTCAGCGAAACAAGAAGAAAGCTTTTCAACAAGTTTCAACAATCGCACAGAAAGGCAATTGCTGCTAACATTAAACTTACTCGCATACAATTCTGGAACGAGATCGCGTAGATCGAGAATCACCTTTGCCCCAAGAACTTTAGGGACCAACGCAGAGAATACCAAAAAGTCTGGCACTGACTGAACGTGGACCAAATCGTATTTGTGAATCAGGTGCCGGCGCGCAATGAACACCCCAGACCGAAATACAAACGCGATTAGCTTTACGAGATAGTCGACAGGATAATTCTCGTCGTTCTCTCTTTCCTGAATACGGAACACATTGACTTGACCAAAACGTTCATATTTCGGAGATCCCTTTCGCCCGACACTGATCACGTCAACAATATCACCTCGCTCAGTGAAGGCGGTGGCGAACTGTCTCATGTGCGTATTAACTTCGTAAAACCTATGCGCGATTAAACATATTCTCATAGAATCAAACACCATCATAATGCAAACGGATATTAGATTGTATGGCTATAAGTGCAATTAACACACACACGAAACATAACAAATGCAATAACAGGCGATCACTAATCGACATTGAAGATATTTACAATTATGTAATATCATTCCATGTTGCTAAGTCTACTGAAACGTGTCGACATGTAGAAACGAACTTGTCAGCTTCAATAATCTGAAGCAATCGCCATGGTTCCGCCATGCCTGGATGGACTCCAACTTCAATACAAGCGTCCCTGGGTATCACTTCAAGTAATCTACTGGACCATCTTAAGTCGAAGATACCAGCAGGCATATACATGTGAGATGTAGTAATGAAACTGTCGCTAATCATGCGTCCCCATGTTCCGCTAAACCAAGAAGTAGGCCTCAACACGCGTGGCCCAAAAAATACGTTCTGTACTGCGCGAACTCGCCTGAGTGAAAACCGTGGTAAAATGTCGCGCAGCACGCTCTGAAATACCGGGAACTTATGTAAATGCCCATGAGAGTCTACATGAGATATATGAACTCCCGAAGTCATCATGCGTTCTATCTGAGCAATAGTCTCAAGTTCAATGTCTTTCTTTGATATGCGACCAATGAGTGCTAAGCTACGCAAATCGTTTGCCGTCTTAAAACTACCTGTAATGTCGGTTAAGCCTTGTGATGCATGGTTGGTACAGATAGGGCGTTCACAAGTTGTTCGAGAATATGTCAGATGCACTCCGAAACTAAACTGCGGATGATCCTTAGCGAACCTAATCGCTTCAGCGGTTCCAGGCATGTTTGGCATAATAGTCGCACTTGTGATAGTCCCACGAATAAACGCATCAATGGTCGATTTCACTGTATCTGAGTCGTACCCAAAATCATCCGCATTGATTATCACTTTCATTCTACACTCCTAAGCAAAATAAATGATAAATGCGATTAAATAACAAAGGATAACTTAGCTAAAATCGTCATTAAATAGTTTGTACAAGCATTGTAATCCTGTGGTGTTGTTAAGCGCGAGTACGGCATCCTCTGAATATCTATTTAATAATATAGTCGAGATTATAATGCGATTGCATGGCTCCCGCACTTAATGCCGAAAGCAAAGCTAGCAACCCATACCAGGCAATAATTGATTGATCCGATAAACTGATTCCCATAAATGAAACTACGCTAGCAAACAGAGAGCAACCAAGCCCCCATGCAAAACGCTCCCAAGTCACGTCTCTCTTGCAATCTAAGCAACCTTTGCTGACAGCTCGAAACCCTAAAACGATAACGCTCAAGAAAAGGAACAGTGTCACAATTCCACCGTCTATTCCAACTTGAACGTACCAGTTTGCCCTGTCCCACATATCAAATCCCCATGAAGAATTGGCAGTAGTTCCTGTCAACCACCAATCACCAACATGCCTGAAAAACTGGTCGATGAGCATAAAGCGATGCCAACCTGAAGAACCTCCTACCGCATCAAAGCGTGTTAGTAGAGCCCACACCGGGGCATTCATCACGATTTGGAGTACGATTAGAGTGCCAACAATGCCCCATCTAACTAAACGCATATGTCCGCGCATCGGCCAAAGTAACAACGCTACAATCCCACCGCAAAATGCTGCAACTGGGGTGCTAGAAGCGGATGTAAACATAATAAATGTTGTGGCTATAAGACCACTTACAGCATATGTCTTACAGTCGCGGAATACCCATAGGCTCACGAATATGGGCATTAATATTGCGCCAAATGTGCCTGCAATGATTGGATGAGCGAAGGGTCCCTGGGATCGGAATCTTTCATGGCGTAACTCCGCCTGCCCCGGACCGCCAATAATCGACAAGAGATTGTGTCCTGTTGCACTTTCATAAACCATAAGGAATGCAATGAAGACGCAAGCTATAACTAATATCCTAACGAATCTGATTGCACTCACGCGGCCGCATAATAACTGCCGAAATAGAAAATAAATGCCCAGGGCATTAAAGGCGAATCCGAGCTTAAACACCAGCGCCCCTACGTCTTCCCAAAGTAATGTGTAGGCACAGGTGCTCGTAATTACCCACGCAATAAACATCATATCCAAAAGAGTCAACTTGTGGCATTTAAGGTAAAAGGCACAGCGGCACCATGCTCCTACAATCAAAACTCGCATAATCGAAAAATGAAGACCTAAAATGACGATCTGCTCTTCTCCAGGCATCAGTAATGCCAAAAGGACGAATGGAATGAGCAAAAAGCGCTTGGGAAGGAGACACATTGCTAGTAGTCCGGCGATGAGTATGGCCAGTGCGAGAGGGTTCATCGTCGTCTCGCCTCCACCGCCAAACGCTTTATAATTCCTAGGAATCATAATCAATCCAGGTCAAGTGAATGAACATAGCCTTTGAATCTGCTCGCGGCGCAAAAATACAACGAACTCTTTTGATACAGCAGGCTTCCTATCTAATAACATAGACCATAAAAACCCTCCAAAACGCAACAAAGAGCCGAAAAGTAAAGGATTCTCAGTAACTCTTCTAATGCACTTTACAGCTTCAAAAAGAGGGTGATAGCCGAATGAAAAGTCCTGACATCCTTGCCTAAATCTTCCTTTTATAAGGCCGCTCGCACTTGAGGATGCACGATGATGAGTAACGGGCAGATCTTCAAAAGACTGCACAGTCCAATCATGCATACGTGCTGCTATCTCGGCGTATGTGTCGGGTCCTCCATAAGGTAGAACAGGATATCCCCCAATATCTTCGTAACATTCTCGACGGACAACCTGCGCGGCGTGCGCTACAGCACGATTATATTCGCGAGGAAGTTGAGCTATCGGTGCTGCACTGTGTTCGTAAATCACTCCGCCTGCGATACCCAAATTGTCATTCAGTTGGAAAATGTCTAGAAGTCTTTCAAAATACTCCGGAGATATCGAAACATCTGCATCCAAATTACCGATGAATCTGTATTCGCGCGTTTTTAGGCGTGTATACGCTGTATGAAGCGCGAACATCTTGTTTTGGAAGTTCCGACCATGCTCTCTTTCAACCCTCAGTACTTGAATAAAGGAGTGTCTCCAAGCGAAACTTTTCGCAATCTCGTCTGTCCTATCCGTCGATGCGTCACTTACAATCACCCATTCACGGGGACGGCATGTCTGTGAGAGTACGCATCTGATTGTCTCGACAATCAGTTTCTCTTCGTTGTGAGCTGCTGTAAATAATACGTACTCACCATCTCTCATATTATTTTCCTGATCCTGAGCGATTAACCCTTGCTGGGAATCGTATTCCAAGAAGAGAGATAAGGCATGCGACGTTGGCAGTAAGACCCTGCACGGTTATAACTCGCTGTTTAGGCAATGTTATGTAATAAAATCCGCGCACAAGCAGTCTTACTAATTGGTGTAGTGTCATGATGAACCAACAAATGCACTGCGATAACTTATTGTAATGACATTTCCAAAACTGAAGTCGGGCCTGCTGCAACTGGATGTAAAAACGTACGGGATCTCGAGCGCTACTTCCTCCGGAAAGATGTATCGATGCTGCGGTTGGAAGATAGACAACTTTCCATTGGTGTTTCCAAAACCGAGAACACCAATCGATATCTTCCCCAAACATGAAGAATCTTTCGTCCAGTAGACCGACGCTTTCAAGAGCAAGAGTCCGCACCATCCAGAACCAGCCATTTAAGACCGCGACATCCTGGGCACTTTCCGCAAAGTAATTGTTTACGTGTAACTCAAAACGGTTGGAAAATCGGTGCAGGCCGAACGCTTGCGACGCGCACAGGCCAAGTGTCGGCATTCGCATACAGGAAGGGCCTGGTTTGCCACACGGGGTTATCATTTTTGGCCCAATAATTCCTACTTCAATGTTTTCCTCCAAGAAAGCAAACATTGTCTGAACGCAGTTCGGTAACACAATTACGTCTGAGTTTATAAGACAAATGTACTTTCCAGCCGCTTCTCGTATGGCAGCGTTATTCGCCTTTGCAAATCCAAGATTATTATCATTATGCACTAGCGATACGCCAGGAAACTCTCGCAAAACCATTTCCGGAGATCCATCGGAGGAAGCATTGTCGACAACAAATATCTCCGTCGACAAATTGATGCAACAGGACATGATCGATGTAAGGCAGTTTCTCGTAAGCTCTAATGTGTTCCAGCTAACGATTATAATCGACAGATCACACATTGCTTTCTTTCACAAAGCCGAGCAGGATAATCTGGTGTTACTTCGAAATCTTTGCAAAGCAAGGGTCATAAGCATCAGAAAACATTCGATCAGCTTGTTGGCGCAATGAACACACTGAGTGTAAAGGTTTGACAGAAAACAATCATCACCAACTGGTACAGATGACGCATGAGCCACAAGAAACAATCGCGCACTCCCGCCTGTGAACGAACAACTTAAAAAAATATACGACATGAAAAGACCAGTGTTATGAACCTGCTATTTAGCTTTTGCGACGAGTCCGCACGGTGGCAAGGGCATCGCTGCAGATTTTGGAATGCAATATAGATGAACGGCGCTGGGGCTGAAAGTGTCCGTGATTACGCCGTTTAACATTGGAACCGCGCGGCTCTCAAAGGGCACCTCTACCGTGCGATTGTTAGCAAAGTTGGAAACTGAGAGATTTGCCGTGATAGCAGGATACGTGCTTTCCGCAATTTCGCTGAGACGAGCCGCAAAAACGTAAATAAAACTACTATCCTCTCGGACTGTTACATCAACTCGGCTACCAGATACTGTCATGTTGCTGGTAACCGTCAGTGGTGTTGTGCTGAGAATCGCGTCGCTGAATGCGGAGACTTGTGTGACAAAACTCGCCATGGCAGCCCAGTGAGCCGCGTCCTGGGTGGTCCATCCAGACGGGCCCCACCAAGAGATCCCTTTTATACCGTGGATTACCGCCAACCAAGCCTCCATCGACGTCTGCGCGGGGGTTGGGCCATATCCCTGGCACGGCAGTCCAGTATCGCAGATTCCGCCCTCAATATCCGTGTACCAGGGCACCAATCCGTAGGTATAACGTCCGGCGCGGTCAAAGTCAGAGACCAACTGTGCCACGGTCCAACCACTGGTCTGATAGATAATCGGATACATGTCAAACGAGTAAACGTCGGTCACTAATTCTGAAGTGTTTGGAACAATAGGGTAATACCAACCGTCTTGGCGGTTGTTGACGAGCGAGAAAGGATAGCCTGCCATGTTTGTAATGACGGGATGGTTGCCATCATTACTATGAGTTGATTGAGCCAAGGCGAGCATTCGAGATGGAGTGACCTGTCCCGGTGCCGGCCCGATGTCAGGTTCATCTTGCCATGTCCACATGAATAGATTTGGATTCGTGCTGTCATTTACGACATACGCTGTTGCATTGGCGACCGCGTTTGGATCATTCGCGGCATACTGGCTAGCGCTTGAACCGGTCCAGTTGTTATCTGGGCCAACAACTGGAGCAGATATTGTGTTCATGCAAGTATTGAATTGAGAGTACGTGTAAGCATAACCTGACGCATAACACGCGACCCACCCGTAGGTGTTCACAGCATTGTTAGCCAGCCAAGCACTCGCCCACTCAGTTGCGCCATCGATAAATGGCATGACAGGAAAAAGCTTTATCCCATTATGGTATACGATATTGTTTTCATCAATATACACACCCGGCGTCCCAGCCACATATTTATGAAGCGTGCCGCTAAATGTAGCTTTCTGTGCCTGCGAGGAACTTAGCAGAACCACCTGGAAAGTGTGATCCCCGGCGGACAGCGAACTGAATGAAACTGCAAACCTCTCATGGGCAGTCATCGAACCTGTCTTGGTGTAAACGACGCTAGAGTCAACCGAGGCAACGAGGCTATCGCTCGCGGCCTGACCGAACATCACGACATCCACAGGAATGGCTGACCGCACGGCCGTATTGGGATAACGCACAGTGATGTTCGCGGCAGGAGCCCCTATCTGGCTTCCACCGCTCTGAATCGTCACGTCATCATAGAACAGAGACCCGGTTTGAGTGCCGTCGGCGTTTTCAGGGCCGACGTAAACTGATGTGAATGGTCCAGTTATGCTCAGGTTAGTAAGGTTGATATCCTGAGCCCCATCGATCCATACCGTTTCTATGCCGTTGCCACTCCCCGCCATTGAGTGAATCTCAATGGCGTGCCACGTGTTTGTCAAAAGAGAGTGTGTTCCGAGGTTGCCATTCCAGTCCTGCAAATACAGTTTGCTACCACTTGTCCGTAGCGCCAGTTCACATCCCCCCCCGATATTAGAGATGACGAAGTAATTACCCATCACGAATGTGCTGGGGATATAAAGATAGTAGCGGAGATAAACTTCCGTGGAAGGTGTGATCGTTTCGAGCAACTTGGCGGATCCACCTTGCGCGGGCAAGGTTGCCGCGAACGAATACAAACCGGAGTGAGCCTGCGTCGAAACCACGGCCCCGCCGGGGATCACCTCGGGTGTGTACGTACCAAATGTCGAGGTCCATGCGCTGAAGTCCTGTGTCTCGAAATCGTCAAAGAACAAGGTTGCTGAACTCTGCGAGTGCATCATGCTGGCATAGCACACAATCGCAACTGCCACGATCAGAACACGTCGTGATATCATCGCTCCTCCTTGCCTCGAATGAAATCTCTGATCAAGCGATACTGCTCTCTTCGGACGAAAATCTGTACCTCAAGCGGAAGGATCTTCTTTCCTTCAAGCATCGCTTTGAAATACCCGAACAACCGCAGACAAGATCCGATGATATAGGGAGTATCTCTTACCTCCTTAAAACAACGTAAAAACTCCCATGCCAGACAGTCGCTCAAAATATAGTCATACGCGCCAAGTCTATACTTTGCCTTATAACGCAAACTTCCAGTACAGCCAGCGCTCTTGTGATGTAACACCTTTAGATTATCAAACGATCTCACGGCCCAGCCTCGCATACGAGCCATAATTAGTGCAATTGTATCTTCGTGGCCATAGGGTGCATAGCCTCCTATCGCATAATAGCACTCTTTACGAAATAATTGCAGCGCCCCAGCAACATTTCTTTGATTACAGCAGTAAGGGACAAGTTTGTCGCCGAACACGTTGTAGACAAAACCTCCACCGACACCAAGTTGCGGCGTTTCGCAGAACTTTTCGAGCAGCCGCTCAAAGAATGAGCTGTTTATTGATACATCAGCGTCAATGTTGCCTATGAAGCCATACTCCAAAGCGGATAAACGTGTAAAAGCCTCTCGCAACGCGTATACTTTCCGCCGGGCAACCATTCCTATATGCGACTCCTGCCCGCCTTCAGTTTGATCGATCCTGACGTACACAATGAAACTGTTCTCTTTGCAGTACTTCTTGATAATGGCGTCGGTTCCGTCTGTCGAACCATCGCTAGCGATCACCCAACGCAATGGCAAAACAGTTTGGGATATTACCGAAAGTATTGTGGCTTCGATGTACTTCGCCTCGTTAAATGCTGCAGTCATTAGCACATACGTTGCTTTGTTATCCTTAACATGGTTCGTACACATAACTTTGTAATTGACTCGAAAGCCGGAATGGGCCATGGTCGTTCCTGCTTCACTGAGCGTATAACTTTCCCGATAAACGCGCCGGCGATCAAAATCACGTAATTGACTTCTTGAAAACTGCCGAGATGCTTGCACCATGCCCGGTCATTGCCGCGAGATGACTGAACGGCGCGAGCACAGTGATGCGGAGTCCTTTGCGTACGATTTTTCGAACTAGGTCGGGGGTGTGGGTATCCGCAATCGAGATCTTCTGCCGGTGGAACTGGTCCCGTAACTCGTTTAAAACATATTGAATACTAGCCTCGATGTGGCAATCCGAACGTGTCCACATCTCTTCGAGTTGAAATCCAGACTTAATCCCGCAGAGCCGCAAGGACTCACTGGAGAAGTGAAAAATATGACGCGGTATCTCCAGACCATACCAATACGACCGGAACAAACGCGCCTCCCAGGACTTGATATTAGGGACAACTACGTAGAAAATCCCACCCGGCTTCAACCAACTCATCACTTTGGTCATCAACTCCACCGGATGGTGCTGGTGCTCGAGCGCGTGAAAGCAGGTGACGGCGTCAAACGTTCCTGCGGGAAAGAATGCGCTGAGTGCGTCTCCTGAAACCACCAGAGCTCCAGTACGAGATCGAGCATCACCCGCGATCTCAGGGTCAATCTCGATTCCGTAAAGTTGCCAACCATCATTCTTTATCACATTTAGGAATGCGCCCGAGCTGCAACCGATGTCCAATATCTGACCTGGGGCTTTGAAACGGCGCAGCGTCGTGATGTGCTCTCTCCAGCGGCGGGAGGCGCCATTTTCGCCAGAAGTAATAATTTCGCTATGATATTTCTTCCCGTAGTGAATTGCCATGGAATCGGGTTTGGGCGGGTCTTTCAGCCAAACGAGAGAACAGGATGGGCACTTAAGTAGGCAGTAAACCTTTGTGCGAAGGTTAAACCTGTCTGGTGTTCGCAGCCACACATTGTCACTACATTCACCGCAGAGTGGGCAGAAGTTGTGGCCAGACACTCGCGGCAGGTGTGAAGCGCCGAGCGAAGCAAGGCCGCCATGGCTACAGTCAGCCGTCCATGCGGAAGAGAAAGTTAATGAGCTATTCTTAGTATCAGTTATAATCTTCATTTCACGAAAGATAAGTTAAGCTCCGTGCAATCGGTTAAAGTGTTTCCATGCCGTTGAAATATCTCATTGATTCACCCGACAGGATAGTGTCTAGCGCGAATAATTACATTACTCTTGCCGCTTGTACAGGCCCCTCCATGAAGCGTTCCAGGAGATTCATCGGCCTTTCACGAATGGTTTTGTAATTCATGCATATATCTTCACACCTCGGCTCTGCGTTTCAGCACCTTGGCGCATTGTCTTTGATCTACAAATAATGAATTGGCAAATGCGACCTTCTCTGTGGGAGTAATTACCCCGGTTCGTACGCCAAGAGGCCACGCTACAATCAGGCACGCAGCAAATGCCTCGACGAGTTTGACCGACGCCGCTGCTCTTCCTTCAATGTTCCCTAGCGCAGGGATATGCGATGCGATCACACCAGCAAGGAGTATCAACACTAAAGTGGCTGTCATTCGGATTGCATCTGGGATGATCAAAACTGCGCGAAAAAGGTGATAGGCGCGCGTTAACGCAAACATCATAAATAGCATTCCGATCAATTCAACGAGAGCCACAGCTTCTAGAACCCCCAGAAATCCTAGTTGTCGAGCGCAGGCGATGGATGCAACAATCAAGACGATCCGCAAACACTGCCAAACATTATCCAGCAATGCTCTGCCAGATATTCTGTAGAGGACAAAAGCAAGACGGGAGATTGCAGCGAACAAGGTTGTCAATGAAAGTAACCAGCATGCTGCACGAAACGAAGGTTCGGTTTCCCCTGTCCATGCGTATGCCATTAGCGTTCCAAACACCGATATAAAGCCGAGGGGAAATAGGGATAAGCCCATGCTGGCTTTAAATGCTTTCGTGACGAATATTTGCATTCTTTCAGCGGACTCGGAGGCGTAAATCATAGCTCCGCCCGATAGGATTGGCGGCAGAAATGCTTCTTGAAAAAAAGAAGCCGATGTTACGACTCGGTTTACAACTGCATATACTCCCGCAGAAGTAGCGCCAAACGCCCTCAGGATTGCAAAGGGGACGATCGCGGCGTATAGAACTTCCAGAACATTCACAATTTGGTAACTTCCGCCAAAACGGAGCAACTCGTAAAACACTCCGGTAGTGAAGTGGTGGAATCGTATCCTGATCTGCGGAACTACACGCCGAGCAGCGGTGTAGCAACAAAGGATGTAAATGAGTTCCGACGCCCCCATCACACAGGCCATTGCGAATAATCCGCCACCAAGGTAAAGTGCAAGAATGATGGCGACCGCCTCCATGATTGTCAAAGCTGTGCGAAACATTCTGACAAGATCAATTCGGTGCGCGCCCATGACGATGGCCTCAAAGGCAGCACCCACATTCGCCATCAACATGATCAGAGCCAGCAGCGAAATCGCCCCGCTTGTTTCTCTAAGAAAACAGGCAGGAACGCCCACAAACATCGCAATCTGTGATGAGAAAAGAGCGGCAGGAACGAGCCCGCACACTGAAAGCACGAGCATGATAACCGTGCCAGTGCTTAAAAGCTGATTGGCACGATCGTAATTGCCGTCACCCGTTGATTCAGCTACGTACTTCTGAAAAGCTGTTCTAACGCCAACACTCCCAAACCGCATATAGGTCGCGGTCATCATGATAACGTTCCATATCCCGTAACCTCCAAGTCCGAGATAATGAATGACCACTGGGACTGTAAAAAGCCGTGTTGCAACCTGCGTAAAATTGGATACCATGCCAAACATGGTGTTCCTGCCAATCGACCTTGCAACATCTCCGGCCGAGTAGCGATCGCTGTCGGTGTTCATTATCATTTCTGCGATGTGAAAGTCGTGTTTTCTAACTCATCGATCACACGTGAACGCTGACTATGCAGGTGTTAGCACTGTTGAAGAGTACTCTCGACGGCAATAGCTCATTATTGCGGTTACTACTCTCTCCTGCTGATCATTTGTAAGCGTAGGGAACATCGGCAAGGAGATAATATCAGCGGAAATACATTCTGCAACAGGAAAATCCCCGGGGAGGTAGATGAGCCGAGAGTACGATTTCTGCAAATGCAGCGGAATTGGATAGTGAATACCAGTTCCAATTCCTTCACTTTTCAAATGAACAATCAAGCCATCGCGGTGATTAATACGAACGACGTAAAGATGATATACGGCGTGAGACCATAAGGGTTCATACGGAAGAATTACAGCATCATTCGTCGCTAGAAGACGATTGTATTGAGCGGCCAGATTGCGGCGTCGCACGTTCCATTCTGACAGATGAGCAAGTTTCGTCTGCAAAAATCCCGCTTGCATCGCATCGAGCCGCCCGTTATAACCCTCCACTTCGTGATAGTACTTGTTCGCCTGACCATGATCGCGTAGCATCCTGATTCTGCCGGCAACATAGGCATCACTTGTAGTCACTGCACCGGCTTCACCGCACGCTCCAAGGTTCTTCCCAGGATAAAAGCTGAATGCGGCTGCACGCCCCATAGACCCTGCTTTCATCCAACGATTGAGTTTCTTCGAAAAATACTCAGCGCCGTGTGCTTGGCAAGCGTCTTCAATAACCGTCAATCCGTACTGCTCAGCAAGCGCCAGAATCGCATCCATGTCAGCCATTTGCCCGTAGAGATGTACAGGGACAATCGCGGTCACAGGCCGTCCGCTGCGCAGGCTAATGATCCTCCCTGATTTGTCCCACGCGCAGTCCTCTGCAAGGTACGTCTGTAGCATTTCGGCTGACATGTTGTAAGTAAGCTCGTCAATGTCAACAAACTCGGGCAGAGCGCCAGATTGCGTGATAGCCTCAGTGGTTGCAATGAAAGTATGCGGAACGGTAACGACGACATCGCCTGGATTTACTCCACAAGCCATAATGGCAAATCGTAGCGCGTCTGTACCACTACTAACGGCGATCGAATAGCTCGAGCCACAGAAGGCCGCGAAAGCTCTCTCAAAGGCTTCAACCATCGCTCCTCCAACGAAGTTTCCCGAAGCCAGAACTTTGTGAAAGACGCAGGCGAGTTCCTCCTCGAGATCCATGTGAGGAGCAACTAGATCCAGGAATGGAATGCTGTTTGAAACCGAATTAGAAACGAGCATGATTAACCTCCGACAATTCAACGATGTAACGCAGTACCTTAGCTGGATTTCCCGCCACTATTGCGTTAGGTGCAACACTTTTTGTAACCACGCTGCCTGCACCCACAATCGCATTCTCGCCGATGATAATATTTGAAAGAATTGTCGCCCCGGAGCCTATGGATGCGCCGGTTTTAACTGTCGTCCGTTCAACTCTCCAATCATTCTCTGTTTGCATTCTTCCGTTCGAAACAGTGGCTCGAGGATATGTATCGTTGATAAACATCACCCCATGTCCGATAAAAACATTATCTTCGATGTTGACGCCTTCACAAATGAAAGTGTGACTCGATATCTTGCAATGCTTGCCGACAATTGCATTCTTCTGAATCTCAACAAATGAGCCAATCTTTGTCGCATCTCCGATCTCGCATCCATATAAGTTAATAAAGCTCGATAACCAGACCTTGTTCCCTAATCTGACATCACCCGAGATACAGTTATAAAGACTCATAAGTACACCAGTGACCCCTTCTTGTTCAACGACCTGCTTGCTACTTCTAACATATGCACCACCCTCAGCCCAGCGCATCCATCGTTAATTGGAATATGGCTTGTTTGAATGCAATCCACGAAGTAAGATAGTTCCTTATGTAAAGCCTCCACCTGCTCAACTTGAGGAGCCCACATATCACCAGAGCGGTAGTTCACCAGCAGTTCATAAACGCCTTCATGGTTAGTAATATCTACTCCCTTGTCATAAATCTTTATCTTTTCGTCGGCCTCAAGATCGTTCCAAACTAGCATTTTCTTCTCTCCTCCGATAAGAGTAGTTCTGACTTTTACAGGTGACAACCAATTGACGTTGATATGGGCTATAACATGCTGTGGATAATATATAGTAATGAAAGCCACATCTTCGTGACCATTCAGGTGGTTCTCTCCGGTCGCGACGATGGCCTCGGGGCTTCCTTTGATAAGGTGGTCCATGATTGAAAGATCGTGAGGCGCGAGGTCCCAGACAACGTTGATATCATGTTGGAAAAGACCTAAGTTGACACGGGTTGAGTCGTAGTAATAAAGCTTTCCTAATGTGCCTTGGTCAAGAAGTTGATTGATCTTTGTTACAGCTCCGGTAAACAGAAACGTGTGATCTACCATAATCATAAGGTTCTTCTGCAATGCAATACTGATTAACTCCTCCCCTTGTGCGTAACTCCCGGTAAAAGGTTTTTCCACAAAAACATGTTTATCGTTCATCAAAGCAGTTTTTGCAAGTGAGTAGTGCGTCCATACTGGAGTAACAATTGCGATTGCGTCTATATCTTTCGACATAATAACGTCGCTGGCATCTGCGGTAACCCTTACTCTGGGATAGGCCTTCTCCGCACGATGCCGCGCAGAGATTTTTGTCTCTGCGATTGCGATTACTTGAGAGTTTTCCAAACTCATGAGATTCCTCACGATGTTTGGTCCCCAGTAGCCGTAGCCAACCACACCAAAGTTCACATTTGCCTCACTTGTCACTCGATTATTTGCGATAGAGATAATCAAACGAATAGAGAATAGGCAAAATATCTCAGAGAAATCAGTTAATATAATAGAATGAGGTATGGTAGTAAGTATTTAATAACTAACAAGCACCCTGACCTTTAATCACAGCGAAAGGCGTGCGCATTAGAATTGACAGGTCTAGCTTTGGAGACCAAGAGGCCGCGTACCGTAGATCGAGTCTTACCATCTCGTCAAACTTGACGCGGCTTCGGCCAGTAACCTGCCACAGGCCTGTAATTCCTGGCTTTACTTCCAGTAAGCGACGACGGTGCCAGATCTGATATGCTGCGAGTTCATATGGAATAGGAGGACGGGGTCCAACTAGTGACATGTCCCCGGCCAGTACGTTGAAAAGTTGAGGAAGTTCGTCTAGGCTAAACCTTCGCAGGATTCTTCCCACTCGAGTGATTCTTTTGTCGTTTGTAAGCTTATATATACCTTTACCACACTCTTCCAATGGATTGCTCTCAACTCGGTTAGTAATCAATCTAACCGCAAAGTTTCTGTGCACGCTAGTGTCACTGTCACAGTACATCGAACGAAACTTAAAGAAAGTAAACTGCCGACCGTGCAGCCCAACTCGCTCCTGTTTATAAATCACCGGACCTTTGGATGAAGCCTTTATTGCAAGTGCGATTAAGACAAGTAGTGGGGCGCTGAGGATGAGAAATAGTATACTTCCAATAATGTCCATTCCTCGCTTGATTCCTAGCAACAACTTCTTGTTGTCTTCTATATTTTGTAAATCAGAATACAGCGACGTATTGTTTGCAGTATTCGAGCCGCCTGGCTCCCAGTTATCGGGGAAGAAATGGAAAGATATGCTAACGCTATGGAGCTGGTCGCTAGTTATCTGGTTTCCAAGTATCGCGCTTATTCTTTGTAGCATTGTACTCACTACATGTTTATGGCTATTGTCTCCAAGGGCCGTGAATATTACACCTAGTATCACTCTATCTGTGAACCATCCCATTGTGTCAGTCTCTCGTATAAATGGCATTAACGCAGACGAGATAATGTTAATAATGTTATCACTCTTATGATATGTCGGGCTATCGTTCGTTCTTAGAAGCAATAGCATAAAGGATTCCTTGGAGCGCTCTGATCTCTTGCGCTCGAGCGCAATAGCCTGCTTAAATGCACCCTCACTCATAATCGAGCGCAAATCCGACGGGGCAGATTCAAATAATGAATCAGAGTGCTTAGAGGTGATATGAATACTAGAAAAGGTCATAATGAGCCTATACCTGTTACATGAGTGGCTGCTTGATATACATTTATAACCGCTAAGCTTTGTCTGATACGAGTATTTATGACGGAATCATGCATTCGAATTGTTATAGTACCGTAGATTATCCACTGTAGCGTCAGCTGGGCTTCATAATCATGTTGCTTTTGTGAGGCCTGTATAAGAATAGTTGTAGTAGTAGCAATGATCAGAGTTTCTTGACGAGTTCAATATTGCGCCGACGAGTTTATTATGATCAATCGATTCTATTCCTCTTTGTAAAAGACGCTTTCGCGTAAATCCTTGACGTGTTACAAGTAGAATACCATCACATAGTCGCATCCATACACTTGTATCGGCCAAAGGTAGCACGGGCGGGGAGTCGATTATAATCCATTCAAATAACGTCCTTAATCGTTCGATTAAGCCAGGCAGTGTTGTTGACTGCAACAACTCTAGGGGGTTGCCACGAGATGCGCCAGCAGGCAGAATCCAAAGTCCGTGTTTATCGAGACTGTAGATACTCTTGGTCACTATGGTCTCATCCTGCAAGCATTCGGATAAACCGGATTTATTATCGAGGTCAAAAAGTCTGGATAAAGACGGCCGTCTTAAGTCGCCCTCTAACAACAGTGTTCTTTGTCTTGTTACACGTGCCAAAGTGCAAGCCAAATTAGCAGCAACCAGACTTTTGCCCTCCCCGGGGATTGTGCTAGTGATAAGGACTATTCTAAGGGACCTCTGTCTCTGAAGAATATTTAGTCGTATACCGAGCAACCTAAAGCTCTCAGCAGCTGGACTCTGATCATCGCTATTTAGGCAAACTAATCTGTCTTGAGGATTATTCGAAACCTGAAGCAATGGTAGTACACTGAATACATCAACGTCATTAACGGCAGAAGAAGTTTCAGACAACGGTGAGGCGTTGATTCCTGATGAAATGTGCACCCCCATTTCAGATTCAATTAACCGGCTTCGCTCAATGATCTCTGACGCATCTGGATGCAACTGAAGAGTATTGTCTCCCCACTTTGACTCTGCGGTCCGCTCAGCAGGGTGCAATGATGAAAATATGTTTGAAGGTTCCACCAAATCACTTCCCGGTATTTCATCTTTATGGCGTTGTAAATCGTTATATACCAACATTATAAAACCTCACTCTGACCGTCTGGCGAGAAACATAAATCGATATTAGCAGTTACACGGATTAGTCTGACCAACCTTGAGAGTCTTGCCCAGGAATATGTAATCTCTATCGTTGACCTGAGAACACTCAGTATGCTAAAAGCCATTACTAGCCCTGCAGGTAGCTGAACGCGGTCCCAGTTACGATAGCGACAACAACCAAGCCTGCGAAAACCCAACTCAGCGCATTCTTTCGATTCCTGCTCCGGATTTCCGATGGACTAAGAATCTCTGGAATCTCTGAAATTACCGCTATAGGTAACAGAGATGAGATATCATTATCACTGTGCAAGCGGTCGTCGAACTTCTCAAACAAGCCAACGACAATCAGTCCCAAGGCAAAGCCTACGCTTATGCCGGCACCTGAGAACTTCAAGCGATTAGGGAAATCCGGCTTCAATGGAAGACTTGGTGGGTCAAGCATAGTGAATCGCTGACCTTGCTGCATTTGTTCCATATTAGTAGCCATCTCTGATTCATTATTCTTTTTTAGAAGATCATCGTAATTGGCCTTTGATTGATCGAATCCCCGGGTTAAATCAGCCAACTGCCGTTCGCGCTTCGGCTCTTCGTTTAGACGGGCCTGATAGAAGTTAATCTTTTCTTTCAGCTCTGCGATAGCCCGCTCACGATTGCTTATTTCTGCTTCGTTGGCACGCAACTGGCCCTGGAGTTGCATCACCGGGAGGCTTCGGTAACTATCTAGGCCATCATGAACTTCCTGGACGTCACCTAACTGCCCTGTCCCGTCGCCATATTTCATCTGGTTTGCAACAAAATCCTCCCTAGTCTTCTCTAACTTTGCAATTTCAGCTTTTAGATTCAAGACATCCGGGTACCGATCGGTGTAATGAGAGTTGAGAGCTGCAAGTCTTTCCTTTAGGCTAGCAATCTGCTGCTCAATTGCCAACGAACTATCCGCTTTGCTGTCAGCAGTCTTATACGTGGAAGATGTAGCAGTTTGAAGCGATTGGGATTGCTCGATTAGCGTTTGGTAATACACTCGCTGCTGTCTTGCTGTGTTCAATGACTCCTGTGCGCTCTGCAGTTGAGACTGAAGCCCGCTCAAGATCTGGAGATTGCTTGCCTGCTGTGCTGGTAATTCCCCACCATGCTCTCCCTCAAAATCACGAATCTTAGCCTCTTGCTCTGCGAGGGTAGTACTCGCATTATCCAATTGTGTTCTGATAAATGTCGTGGTATCTTCGGACTGTTGCTGGCGTACTCTCAGATTCTCGTTTATAAACAGGTCTGTCAGTTTGCTGGTGACTTTCTGAGCCAGGTAAGGGTCATGCGCTGAGTAGTAGATCTTAAATGCAGTAATCTCGTTGCCATTGGAATCATGCACTATATCAATCTGAATGTTCTTGCGCATGAGCATAACTTGTTCGTCTGGAGTGATATTGTCGTGACTAGCTGCATAAAGGTGCAAATCGTTAATGATTAGAAGAAGGCGTGTGCGGCTTAAAATCTGTTGCGTAATACTTTGTAATCTGTCCTGCAGGTTCTCATCAACGTTTGGAGTGACATAGTTCTTAGGCAAGGTCGGTTGTTCTACAAGAATCAGCGTATTCGACTTATATCTAGGTTGTAACACCCAACTGATTCCCCATACAACGAGCCACCCGAGAAGCAGCGACAACAGGAACCTGACATTGTTGCGGCGTGCGATTTCCAAATAGCGGCGTAGGTCAAGCCGTTCATGATTGTGTTCATCATCGTTATCTGGCATAACTATTTTCCTGTGGGCTTTTCGAATACGTATGAGAGTGCAATGTAAGCACGATCGCTATCAGGTCTGTTGGAGATTACTGAAATGCTTCTGTAGCTCTGGTGCAGTCGCATATAACCAATCTCCGCTTTAAAGTGCTCAGCAATTCCGTGCTCTGCCGAGATCGTTCCTGAAATGCTATGTCCTCCCGGATTTGACGAGGAAGCGACAGAATCCACATTCTTACTGAGCATATATGAAGCAGCAGACCCTAAAGTCCAGGTGCGCGTGAGTTGCCAGCGCGCGTTTGCTTGCGCATTGGTTGTATTAAATGCCCCTAGCAGACCTCCGTTACCGGTAATTGTTCGCGAATAACTTGCCGCGAGATTGGTATAGCGTTTCTGCCAACCAATGCTTGCTATCACAGCAGGTTTCCATGAGCGAATATCCAACAAAGTGGATTGAGCGGCAATAACGTATTGAGGGCCGGCCGCCATAGACATCGATATCGTCATTCTTAATATCAACGAGTAAAAGGAGTAGATAGCGTGCGTTTGCGTTATGCTGTTTGCATTTACGGAGGAGGCCGTCATCCACGTGTACTGATATATCTCACCAATATACTGTGTTACGGACAGACGGTGGTCGCAGAAACCAGATCCCGAGCGCGATGTAGAATCATAGAGGCCAGATGCTATGGCCTGATTATGGTAATGCGTCAGCGTTGTTGCTCCGTCCGCGCCGATCATGCCATTTGCTTTGAACTGATAAGTTAGTCCGGCGTTCGCTTCGTTACTAAGCATATCTGCGAACGGAGCCACAATTCCTTCAGTTGAAAACTGCATCGAGCCGTTTATGACCCCGAGAGGCTGATTAAGTATATTTGTGCTTTTATGCAAGGTGTCTCTTGTGCTCATCGCAACGTGCGTGCTTAAATGGCAACTGAAGGATGCCAATACATCCTGATCCGATTCGTTTCGAGCACTGGTGTGTTCATAGAGCGTGAATATCGGGCTATAAGTTATCGCCTCGTGAATCCGGGGGGTTGTCCTGTCAAGTTCAATCGCTGGCTTGATCGAGTAATCAGTGTCATGAACCGGAGCTATGCTCTCATTTGCTAGCACGTTGTCATCATATGCAGTTTCAATATCTATGCCAGCCTCTAAATAGTTTGAGCGCGTCTCAGAAATCGTCACATTTGGATAGGGCTCTCCACTCACGGGATGAGGCGTCTGCATTTCATCAGGAATAACGGGAGGGCCGATTGCGCTTGGATCCACTTGAGAATAACCGGCTTTTGCCGCTGCGAATGCTAGCATTAGACTCACACGGAGTAGCATTGGCCGACCTTAAGGCACGACGATAGTATCGTGGGGATGAAGCCTGACATTCTGGCAGGAGTTCTTCCCCTTGATATAGCCCTTGTAGTTGAAGGCGATGCGTGATTTTCCGCCCCCAGAAGTCTGTCTGAGAATGTAAATGCTCTTTTGTCGAGCGAAGTCTCGGAATCCACCTGCAGTTGCGATTGCGTCCATTACCGTCGGGGCGAGGGAAAGTGCATAAGACCCGGGCTTTGTGACCTGTCCTACAATGTTAAAGTTCTCGCTGTTGATCTTTTCGACCATGACAGTGACTTCCGGAATGGTAAGATAGTTCTTGAGTTTGATAGCGATATCCTGCTCGAGTTGCAAAGGAGTTCGCCCCGCTGCAAGTATCTCTCCCACCAGAGGCAGTGAGATCTTTCCGTCAGACCGCACGGGAATTGACCGACATAGGTCCGGCTCTTTCCAGACATTGATCGCCAGGATATCGTCATTGCCGATGACGTAGTCACTCTCGTGCGGCTTGATGGCTGATGGCACTTCATGTTGTGCGGACGAATCAACCAGAGTATATGCGGGGAGCGCCCGATCAGCGTGACTAAGAACAGGCGCCTGCCCGAATAGAGAACCGAAAAGAGCAATCAAGAGAAATACTAGTCCAACTGGATGATCGATACGGCTTTTCATAGTGACTCCTGCCGGTGCTCACCAAAGGCTCCGCCGGCAAAACGAACGCGGGTTTCGATTTCCACTTCCCCGCTTAACAAGCGATTCGCTCAGGAATGACGTCAATTGACTCGATATCTTCGGCGTCAACCTCCACAGCTACGCTCCGCATGATCGTGTCCAGGGAGAGGACGACACGAAATTCATTCTTTTTGCGGATTAATACTCCTTCCACACCCTTCATGACCCCAGCCTTGATTCGCACTCGTTCGCCAACCTTGAGGTATGCATGAGGTTTAACCATGCCAAGTTCCGTTGCTGAACGTAATGCTTCAATTTCTAAATCGGGCAGAGGCCACGGCTCTCGCGCTGAACCGACAATCGACAGCACTCCTGGGACACCAAGAACGGATCCCCGCGCACGACGGGTGATACGAATAAAAACGTAAGTCGGAAAAAGAGGCAGTTCAAGAACCACTGGGCGACTCTTCTTCCACTGCCTGGCAGTCCGATAGAGCGGCAAGAAAGTCTCGATCTGGCGCCGCGCCAGCAACTCGGATACGTGCTTTTCATGACGGGGAGCGGTATATGCGGCGAACCACTGCCGCACGGGTTCGATGGGGGTACTAATGGCCTCATTCCTCTTAACGCGGGTCTCTAGCTGAATCATTTCAAACAAAGCTTCGCCATCCTTACTCGGAAGGTCTTTTTCCCAAAGTGATTATTTTCAACTGCTATCCCCATATTTCAAAGAGACGCTTGATCAAAACCGCGTCCTCACCCCAAAACCCGTCTACACAACTCGCCCTGATGTCTTGAGGCGTGTCAGAACCATTTCCGACGGCTCGGGGTAGAACTGCACCGATGCGGCAAAGCCGCCTCGGAAGTAACTTTCATCGCTTGCTCCATAATGCTCAATCCGAACCACGATACCCTCACCCATCAAATGCATTCCCAGTCCATCGTTAGCCAGTTTTGGAAGCAGAATGTCCACCTGGACAAGCGCTCCAACTGGTGGTGATGAATTCGCCAGCACATAAACCCCGCAGGTGTTGATGTCCCGTGTTACCCCCTGTCCACTTTGAACCGGCCCATTAGGCGGCGCCCAAAGGAAGCAGATTAGGGCATTCAGTCGGTACCGGCTGGCCTTCCGAAGCTCGATGGTCCTCGATGTCGCATTTATCGCATTCATTTGATCCGAGGCCGGTCCAAATTGCGTTGATTAAGCAATACCAATGTGCACCTCCGGAAAAACGCCCGCAAGTGACCGAAACACCCGGAGTGATCCTTCCCGGCTCAAACCTCCAGGGCTAGAAACATAGATCGTGGGCCTTTGTCCATATTTGGACGAGGTCGGCAGGCTATTTGGTCACCGAATAGATAAGAGAAAAACCTCTCAGTTCAGGATAGAGAAAATCTTCTCTAATAACCTGACCTCCTACTTACTTTATAGTCAGTTGTTAGGAAATGGACTATACCTGTACTTGACACTCTGGCTCTTGTTAAGTTGAGGGAGAAATGTCGCCCCATCCCCAATTTTGTTAAAAATCAGGTGTAACTCTCGCGAGCCATTGACAACTGTCTTTCCTTTGGTTAAGCTGTATTAACTTCTCGATGAAGTGCAGCCATTCCGAAGTCGGTTAATCGCCGCGAGTTGACGGTTGTCTGTGTGGAATGGAATGATCCCCAATGCATTGAACGCCTTCCCTTTAGGCGGCATTCCGCAATCACCGGTTGGCGTACACAATGCCGGGCCCCAAACACATTTTGGATGACCAATGCTGGCATCCATGACTTGCTAAGTGCGTGCTTCTCCGGAAACTCGGCGCCCAAGAGGGTGGAACCCCGTAGTTGAAAGCTGGAGTGGATCCCTCTCCGGCGTCTCGGATTATCACGATGGTTTTGCGGGGAGAAAGACAATGTCTGTTAAACAAACTAGTGTCTCCGTTCTGATCGCATCTGCGAACGGAATGACTGGCGAGTTGCTTTCGCAGGCGCTAAATCGGCGATGCGGTTTTCGCGTTGTAGCCAGTGCAACAACATCCCAAAAAGTGATTCAGGCGGTGCAATCCGCAGACGTGGATGTCGCCCTCATCAGTGCGACACTTGCCGACGGTCCGTTAAGTGGACTTGGGGCGCTGCGACAGTTGCGCGAGTGTTCTCCCAGGGTAAAGTCGATTGTCCTGCTTGAAAACCCGGAACCCAATTTGGTAGTGAGCGCCTTCCGGGCTGGCGCGAAAGGCGTCTTTTGTCCTTCGCAGTTCTCATTGAAGACGCTCTACCGGTGCATTAACCGGGTCTATGCCGGCCAGATATGGGCCAACAGTAGCGAACTGGAAGACGTGATGGAAGCGCTTACCCAACTGGTGCCCAAACGGGTGGTGAACCCGGACGGATTGCAGTTGTTGACCAAGCGCGAAGATGATGTCGTCCGCCTCCTTGCAGAGGGTATGCAAAACCGGGAGATCGCCCGCGAACTCAATCTGAGCGAGCATACGATCAAGAACTACTTGTTTCACATCTTCGACAAGTTGGGAGTTTCCTCCCGTGTCGAACTGATTCTTTACGCAATCAGCAGCTCCAAACCTATGCAGATTGCCGGTCTCCGGAATGACGATCCGGAATATGAATCAGCAGGCAGTTTGATGATCGTGCAGAAGATCGCCAAGGGTACGGAATGGAATTGAGGGAAATAGCCTTTCCCTGAGGTGGGGCCACAGAATGAGCGATTGGACGAGGACGAACAGGGAGAATCCCGTACGGAGGCTGTGACCTCTTCAGGCTGTTCATGGGGACCATGAATGCGTAAACCTGCCATTCTTCCTCTTGACCTGGCAGGTCTTCCAACTTGTTTCGAATTAGCCGGTTCCGCCCTGACTCTGAACCGGTGAGGAAGTTTATATGCGTCTCTAGTCCATTTCAGTTTGCTTGAAGACATACAGATCCAACTCCACGATCGGTAGATCCACGACGGCCAATACAGGGTAAACTACTCCACGGTGACCGACTTGGCCAGGTTTCTTGGCTGGTCCACGTCGCAGCCGCGGCGGACGGCTATATAGTAGGCCAGTAGCTGCAAGGGCACAATCTCAATCAATGGTGAAAGCATCTCGATGGCTGGCGGAATGTGGATGACGTGCTCCACCAGATTGCCGATGGTTGAGTCCCCCTCGGTAGCCACGGCGATTACGCGACCCGAGCGTGCCGTGACCTCCTGAATATTCGAGAGCGTCTTTTCATATCGGAGCTTGGACGCGGGGTCGGATTCGTCGCGGGTGGCCAGCACCACCACTGGCAGTGTCTCGTCAATCAAAGCATTGGGACCGTGCTTCATCTCGCCTGCCGGGTAGCCCTCGGCGTGAATGTAAGAGATCTCCTTGAGCTTGAGCGCGCCTTCCAGAGCAATGGGAAAATGAATGCCGCGGCCAAGATAGAGAAAATCGTTTGAGGTCGAGAATACTCTGGCCAGTTGTTCACATTGAGTGGCGCGAGAGCGCAATACCTCCTCGATTTTGGTTGGAATGCGGCTCAGCTCCTCGATTAGCGCCACCGACTGGGCAGTATCGAGCCTGCCGCGCAACTGGCCCAGCTTGAGCGCCAGCAGAAACAGCGCGGTAAGCTGCGCGGTGAAAGCCTTGGTCGAGGCGACCCCGATTTCCGGCCCTGCGTGCGTGTAGATGGCGCCGTGGGCCTCGCGGGCCACCATCGCATCGACTACATTGCAGATGGCCACGGTCTTTGAGCCGAGCGCGATCATCTCCCGCTGCGCGGCTAGCGTGTCGGCGGTTTCGCCCGACTGGGTGATAAGCAGGCCGAGGGCGTTGCGATCGGGAATGGGATTGCGGTAGCGGTATTCGCTGGCGTAGTCCACGTCCACAGGCAGGCGGGCCAGCCGCTCGATCATATATTTGCCGGTAAGAGCGGCGTGCCAACTGGTGCCGCACGCGGCGATATTGATGCTGGAGGCGAGGGCCAGCTCTTCGTCGGCAATCTTCATTTCGCCCAGGTAGACCTTGCCCGAATCGAGTGAGACGCGGCCCAGAGTGGTGTCGCGAACAGCCTGCGGCTGCTCCCATATCTCCTTGAGCATGAAGTGCTTGTAGCCGCCCTTTTCGGCCTGGATGGGATCCCACTGAATGCGCGTGATGGCGCGGTCGATTGGGTTGCCGTCAAAGTCGGTCAGCTCGACGCCGGCCAGCGTCAGTATGGCCATGTCGCCATCGGCAAGAAAGTAGATATTGCGCGTATGTTGCAGGATGCCGGGCACGTCCGAAGCCACAAACGATTCGCCCTCGCCCACGCCGATAATCACCGGAGGGCCAAAGCGCGCCACTACGATCTTGTCTGGTTCAAGGGCAGAAAGCACACCCAGCGCAAAGGCTCCAGTGAGGCGCTTGGCGGCGCGGCGAACGGACACTTCCAGCGAAATAGGCTGGCCGGCGAAGTCGGCCTCTTGTTGAACTTGCTCGATCAGGTGGGCGATAACCTCGGTGTCGGTTTCGGTGACGAACTTGTGACCCTGACTGATCAGTTCGCGCTTCAGCTCAATGTAATTCTCAACGATTCCGTTGTGAACCACCACGATGCGGCCTGTACAATCCCGGTGCGGATGTGCGTTCTCTTCGGTGGGGCGGCCGTGGGTCGCCCATCGGGTATGGCCAATGCCAAATGTGCCCTCGATGGGATGCTCACGCAGTACCTCTTCCAGATTGCACAGCTTGCCTGAGGCGCGGCGCACGTCAAGAGTCGAACTCGAGGGGCTGCCAACGGCGATGCCCGCCGAATCGTAACCGCGATATTCCAGGCGTCGCAGCCCCTCAATGATGACAGGGACTACCTTCTTGGGACCAACATAACCGACGATTCCGCACATACAGCGATTTTATAACGAAGGCGCGCGCCAGGAAGCGAAGACGAGGGCCGCCATCCAGCCCATTCCCATTTGCAGACGGATCTAATGCCGTGAGTAACAAAACAAAACCATGCCCTAGTGTCCGCCATGTTCGCGCAGAAAATCCGCTACATCGGCATAGCCCTTGCTCGTTGCGATGCCCAAAGCTGTTTTGCCGAGGTTGTTTCGGGAATTAATTTCAACCTTGCCGGTCAGCAGAAACTCGACTGTATCCACCTGGTCTTCTGACGCCGCCAACTGCAGGGGAGTATCTCCGTCGTTGTTTCTGGCATTGATCTCGGCCTTGTGGGCGAGCAGCAACTTCGCAACGTCCGTTTGGCCCATGCGCGCCGCCAGATGCAAGGAAGTATCGCCGTTTTTAGTCTTGGCATTGACCTCGGCCTTGTGGGTGACCAGCAACTCCGCCACCTCCGCCTGGCCGTCCACCGCCGCCAGGTGCAAGGGCGTATAGCCGCTGCTGTCCCGTGTATTGACTTCGGCTCCGTGTTCCAGCAGCAGCTCCACAACATCCTTCTGTCCCATGCGCGCCGCCATGTGCAGAGGCGTATCCCCGTCGCTGTCTTTGCTGGCGATGTCGGCTCCGCGGTCCAGAAGCAACTTCGCAATCTCTAACTGCCCCGTGCGCGCGGCGAGGTGAAGAGGCGTATCGCCGTTGTTGTTTTTGCTTGAAACCATGCGAGGACTGTGGTCGAGCACTTCCCGGACCTTCGCCAGATCGCCTTGTTGGGCAGCATCATGAATCGGCGCGCAGAGGCTGAAGCTGCTCCAGGCCAGTGCCGCCAACAGGGCGCCGGCTAAGCGAGGAACTGGAGAGCGAAAGATCCCACGAAGATATGAGCGCACCGTCATGCCACCTCCGAACTCCCGCACATTATAGCCGAGTCTGGCAATTGCTTGGAAACAGAAAACAATACGCATGGGCAATGGGATCATCGGCGCCGCCGCCCTGGCCGCGGTTCAGCGCCATCGGCGACCAGCATCAAGCGCTCAGCGTTGAGCAATCTCCGCTTCCTGAAGCTCGTCGATAAGTTCGGCCAGTTCTCCCTGCTTGCGGAGGCTCATGTTGAGGAAACGAATGCCAACAATGCCTTGATTGCGGAGATTCTCCGTGACGCCCAGCAGCCTGAAGGGCAGGCCGCGCATCTGGAACTCCACTTCCACGCGAACTTGAATGTCCAGGGCGAAGTGTGCGGTTGTATGAAAGCTGCACCCCTCCCTGCTCAGCCCGACAATGGAGCCGGACAAGCGCGAATCGTCCTTGAGAAATCGAAGGCTTGCCGAGGAGGCTTTTCCTTCTGCGAAGCTGACTCCATCCCCTAGGCTCCGGGTAAGCCTTGCAGAGGCCGATTGAGAAGCAGGACTCTCTTGCAGCAACCTTTCCTTCGGCGGAATCCGTGGCCCTCGGAGACTTTGCAACAAGGCGTCGGGAATCTCCACAACCAGTCCCCTGCCGGCATTTTGCGCTGCGGCGGCCACAGCGATAGCGTCCCTGGCAGCGTCGGCGGCGCTCGTATCCAACAGGCACGTGAGAAGGCCGGCTAGCTGATCTTTTGACCGGAAGCTGATGTGCATGAAACGAATACCAACCAGGTTTTTGCGCGTGACCCATTGAGTGGTGCCCACCATGCGCAAGCGCATTCCATAGATGGGCAGCACAATCTCTACATTGGCAAGGTTGCCGGGAAGAAAGGGGGTTTCCGTGCGAACGCAACAACCGCTCAGGCTGATGTCAACAATCTCACAGGGGTATTTGCAGCCTTTATAGTTGATGCACCCCCCCGGAGTGTTGATCTCAAAGCGTTCGTCCGCGCGGCGGTCCCGATATCGTGCGTCTCTGCTCCTCGCTTGTTCGAGTTCGCTCATGACCTGTTTCGCACTCCCGGTTTCGGACCGGATCGCTGGACCGGCTACCTCCATCCATCTCCATAGACCGTGTCTCGTAAACGCAAGTCTCCTGTACCGGTTCATCGGCCAGCCGGGGAGAGGCATGAATCGGCGTGTGTGGTTTCCCACAACAAATGCGCCGCAAAGGCGAGGTGTACTGACCTTTTCGCTCTCCAGAAAATCGCTCTAAAACCTCATCCTCAAGCCAAACTGAAGCTGCCTTTCGCGGTAATAGTTGGTCGCGTTGATGTTCAGAGGCTGGCCAAATGCCGTGGTATTGGCTTTCGTCACATTGCCTGTTGTCGTGCTGGTCACCGGGCCGGTGAGGAAGTTCAGCGTAGGTTTGGTCGAGGCAGTACCCGATTCGATATAGTAGCCGGTCGTCTCCACTTCGGTCACATTCTGGTGGTTAAAGAGGTTGTAGCTCTCGGCCAGTACTTCCAGCCTGCGCAACTCACCCAGATCGAAGCTCTTTGCCAGCCGCAGATCGGCCTTCCATGTGGCCGGATAGCGGTAAGTGTTGCGACCCATGTTATAGAAAATATTGTCGTTCCCAATCCCGTAGACGCGGTTGTCGCCGCCCGAGCCGTTCATGCCCGGCCCCAGCGCAACAATAGCCGCTCCGTCGGCGGTGAACTCCTCGGCCAGCGAGCCGGAGGTGTACATGGTGTAGGGCAATCCACTGCGGAACCGGCCCACGCCCGACGCCATCCAGCCGTTGCCCAGTTTCCCCCCCATGCCTTTCAGCTTCCATGGCGTTTCCCAGACCACCGTTGCGCCAGCCGAGTGGCGCACATCCAGATCGCTGGTTCCGTACTCCAGGCGGAAGTCGGCTGGGTCGAGCACGTCGTTGCCGGCCGCCTGTGCGCTCTCGTTCGGGTTCCAATCCATTGCGTGCGCGTAGATGTAATGGACGTGCAAGCTCGCTCCACGGCGGCCATAGCGGTCAATCCTGAGCATGGCCGCTTCGTAGGTCGAGTTGGCGCGGCTCTCGATCTTCGAAATCTGCTGGTAATCCGGGTTGAGCCGCCCGGCAAAGCCCGCAGATGAGGGCCAGGAGGCATAAAAGGGTACGGTTATTTGCGTGGCCTTGATTGGCCCCGCGCCGGTTGCATCCACTACCGCGTATGTGATGCTGCCCGGATTGACGGAGGGGTCGATATTCGCGTCGACAGAGATAGGCATCCGCCGTCCCAAGCTCATCATCGCGCTGGCGGTCACTTCGACCTGTGCGGGCAGAGTCTCTTTGACGGCGACCTCAGCCTGATGAATCTCCGGGTTGTGGAAGTTGGGCGCAAACTCTACGGCTCCCGGCTTGACCACGCTCGTTGGTTCGCCGGACAGCACGGCAGGGAAGGGCGGAGCGCCACCACCGTTCAAGTTGTCGGTGGGCCGCATGAAGAAGCTCAGGTCGCCGTTCAGCGACCCGGTCTGGGTAAGCACGCTCTCGATAGTCGAGTTCGGGGTGCGCGAAAAGTACATTCCATAACCCAATCGCACAACCGGCCAGCGCTTCCCGCTGCCGCCCAAGGCCAGACCGATGCGCGGACCCCAGTTGCTACCCAGGCTGGGCAGTTTCCCGGTCAGTGGCAGTTCCGGGTTCTGTAGCGCGGCTATGGGCGGCGGCAACTGCTCTCGCTCCCAGCGCAATCCCGCCGAGAAAACCACCAGCTTGTTTGCTTCCCATTGGGCGGTCGCGTACCCGGCCCAGTCGTTTGTGGATAAATGCCAGTCCTTAGGGCCGATGGTCTGCGAGTAGTAGGAGTAGCAGGGCAGGGAACCCAGTCCGCGCAGTTGATTCAAAGAGTCGCGCCAGACCTTGCCCGTCTGGTCGCAGTTGTGCTGGTTGTTGGGATCCAGCGGGTCCGACGGAAAGTTCTTGAAGGCCAGCGCGTCGGAGATGAAATTTTCCACGCTCGAGTAGGTATACGTGCCGGTCTGGTTGCGCAGCAGGCTGGTCGCGTCGCTGTTGTGGCTCAGCTCAAAGCCGGCCTTCACCAGCAGCTTGCCGCGAATCCAGTCCACAGACTCCTGCCCATGATAAAGATGCTCGTCAGGATAGCTGCCAGCGCCGAAGCGCGACGGGTTTCCAATCGTGAAGCCATAGCGATTGTCTACAATAATCTGCGGCAACTGTCCCCAAACATTTGCGTTAAGGAAGCTCTGCTCAAAGACCGAGGGAGTTGAAGGCCGCGCTTGCTGGTTGGCGCCTCCCGCCGAGCCTTGCGTCACGGCCAGAAGATTCGGCGTCACATACGCCTCCCAGCGGCCCAGCAACCATTCCTCGTCGGCCTCGGAGGATCCAAAACTGTGGTTTCCAAAAGTTTCCGTCACCATGGTCAGTCCGCCGCCCAGCGAATTCCAATCAGCGCCTATGCCCTCCAGCGTAAAACGATGGCGCTCAGCAGCCTGCCAGTCAATGCGCCCAAAGCCGGTCCACTGCTGAGCGGTACGCGGAGCGGGGCCGAGCAGTCCGGCAAGCGTCTCCAGCATCGACGAGTAGGCCGCCACTCCCTCGGCTACCGGGTCGTTGCTGCTCAGCCCCAGCCGCGCGCTCAACACCTGCATCTGGTCATCCGAGGGCTGGGCAAAGAATCCGGTTTGCCCGGTGCATTGGCCGCTAGCGTTGTAACTCGAGCAATGGGAAGAATGTTTCACCGTCGCAAGCCCCGGATCGTTGCGGTGATAGCCGTCCAGAGCCGCAAACCAGAAGAGCTTGTCGCGGCGGATGCGGCTGCCCGCACCGAAGCCCCAAACCGTCTCCCGGTCCGGCGGGGTGTAGGCGACGGGTGTAAAGACCGGAATGGCGCTCACGGTCGCCGGTGCGCTCTCCTTCACCCACTGCGTAAAGGGGTTCTGCGCGCCCCAAAGATTGCCGCGATCAAAGGCAAATCCCTGCCCGTGCAACTCGTTGGAGCCGCTCTGGGTCTGTAAGCGGATGCGCCCGCCGGCTGCTCTGGATGCTTCGGCCTCTACGTTGCCCGCCGTCGCCTCCACCGTGCGAATTGCCGCCTCGGCCACGGCGATTCCATGGCCGCCAGGGCCAATCTGCGCCATTCCAGCCGGGTCTCCACCCTGCCCCAACGCTCCCTGCCCTGCCGAACCTTGACCCGGCTCATTGGTCGAGCCAAAGGCCAGCCCCCGGCTCACTCCATCCACTGCGATCTCCGCCGTCGCGCCCCGCAGCGCGGTCTCCGCCTCGCCGCCCGCCGGCGTCACGGATGTAGGCGCATTGTCCAACACAAAATCCTGCCAGCGCCGTCCGCTCACGGGCAGCGCCTGCAACTCATCGGCGCTCATCGTTGCTGAGTTAGCTGCCGCTGGGACACTCTGCAAGAACGAAGCGGGAGCCGGCTTGCTCACTGGGACTGACCGCGGGAGCACGATTGACTCGGTCGTCTGTTGTGGCAGGTTCCAACTCACGCTTTGCCGTAGCAGCGGCTCAAACTCCAACTTGGCGATCCCTACAGAAGTGGTCGTTTCCAGCCTTTCGCCCACCACAAACGGTGCCCACCGGCTCACGTTCTGCCGCAGCAGCGGCTCAAACTCCAACTCGGCAATCCGCGCAGGTGTTGTCGTCTCCTGATCGAGCGGCTTGGGATGCCGCGCTGCCTCAAGAATCGCGTTCGTTGGCAGCGGCTCAAAGCTCATCGCCGCCTGCACCCGTGCCTCGTGGCCGGCGTCCACCAGAATCTCTTCCAGAAGGCCATGCCCCAGTTGCGCGCTCACCACCTCCAGCGTGTACACGCCTGGCTCCAGCGCGGGGAAGCGAAAAGCTCCATTTTTTCCTGAAGTGGTGCGGGTCTCCGCGCCGGTGGCCTGATTCAGCGCCACAACTTCGACGTTCTCCAGTGGATTTGAGTAGAGGTCGGTCAGTTTGCCGCTCAACGAGCCGGTTTGAGCGCCCTGTGCCGAGCCCTCAACCGGTTGGATGGACGCCACTTGGGTCGTAGCCGGCTGCGCATGGGCCAATGTAACTGGCTCCGATTGGCCACAGCAAGCCATCCCCACGCCCAAGAGGAATACGGCTGTCGCCCGCCCCATCGTCCAACTGCGCCCTACCCCTGCCATCGAGCCTCCTGCTCGCGGCAGACCCTGGGAAAAACCACTTGCAACTCCGGCCCGCTCTTGCGTCAGATCCGGCTGGGCTGAGCCGATTGGCCATTTCGGAACAGACTCTTCCGCATTTGGCTGCTCAAATTACCCCAAAAGATGTATTGCAAGCGATTCTATGCCCTCACAAGGTAGACTGAAAAGAGGGCTACTCGGATTTGTCATCAATAGCAGGCAATGAAGCGCAACTGCCTGCTGTCGAATTCTATTCCCTGTTCCCTATTCCCTCTTCCCTGGTCGTTCATGTTCATCGATGAAGCAAAAATTCGCGTGAAGGCCGGCGACGGCGGCAACGGCTGCATGGCCTTCCGGCGTGAGAAATTTGTTCCCCGCGGCGGTCCCAGCGGCGGCGACGGCGGCCGTGGCGGCGACGTTATCATGGTCAGCTCGCAGCGTCACAACACCCTCATCCATTTCCGCTACAACCCCGAACACAAGGCGCAGAGGGGCGAACACGGATTGGGGTCCAACTGTTCCGGCCTCGATGGCCACTCCATCTTCCTGCAAGTGCCCGTCGGTACAAGCCTCTACGATCAGGAAACCGGCGAGCTGATCCACGACTTCAGTGAGCCCGACGAGCAGCTCATCATCGCCAAGGGCGGGCGCGGCGGGCGCGGCAACCAGCACTTCGCTACTCCCACCCATCAGGCTCCTCGCGAGCATGAGTTGGGCCGCGCCGGCGAAGAGCGTTTATATCGTCTCGAGCTCAAGCTGCTGGCCGACGTCGGCCTGGTTGGCTACCCCAACGCCGGCAAGTCCACGCTCATCTCGCGCATCTCCGCCGCACGGCCCAAGATCGCCGACTATCCCTTCACCACGCTTGAGCCTAACCTCGGCGTGGTCACCGTCGGCGAAGAGCCCGATCAGGAGTCCTTCGTCGTCGCCGATATGCCCGGACTCATTGAAGGCGCTCACCTCGGCTCCGGCCTCGGCACACAGTTCCTGCGCCACATCGAGCGCACACGGCTGCTCGTTCACCTCGTCGATGTCTCAGATGCCAGCGGACGCCCCGACCCCGTCGCGGATTTCAAGGTTATCAATAAGGAGCTGACCAGCTTCACCAGCACTCCGGTCAAAAGCGACGCCGACCCCTTCGCAGACGACGACAAGCTTTCCCGGCCCAACCACCCCCTGGCTAAAAAGACCATGATCGTCTGCGCCACCAAGATCGACTCCGCCAACCCCGAAAAGCTCAAGAAGCTGATGGCTCACGTCAAACGCCGCAAGCTCGAGTTCCACGCAATCTCCGCCGTCACCGGCCAGGGCATCGACGAGCTGAAGTGGTCGCTGGCAAAGCATCTGCGGGCATAGCTCAATCCAATCGAGTATCTGCTCAGCGGCCTGAAGTTCGAGGAATTCGAGTCTTAGAGCGTTTTCAGCTCGAGTGTGAACATAAGTCTGGGTGCCCCATCCTTTTCGCGTACTTTGCGAAAAGGGTGGGAGACCGAGACTGTCCATTTAGATCGTAAACACCGGAAACAAAAATGCTTTAGAATTTCATTAACCCAGCCGCCCGCGCCGCCCGCCGCGCGGCAAACTCCTGCGGCGTGGGGATGGGCGCCAGGTTGCGCCCCGCGAACATTTCCGCAAAAAGCCCTTGCAACTCGCCGTGAATCAGCCCGTTCGAGGCAAGCGTCTCCCGGCTCGCAAGGCGAAAATGTCCGCCGGAAAACTCGGTCACGTGCCCGCCCGACTCTTTCACCAGCAGAATTCCGGCCGCTGTATCCCAGGGATTGAGGTTGAACTCCCAGAAGGCATCCAGCCGGCCCGCAGCCACGTAAGCCAGGTCCAGCGCGGCCGAGCCGGCCCGCCGCACTCCGTGCGAGCGCAAGGTAAACTCATGATAAAAATGAATATTCGGACTCAGTTGCCGCTTATGACTGGGAAATCCCGTGGCCACCAGCGACTCGCACAGCTCCGCCGTCCGTGAAACCCGCATCGGCCTGCCGTTTAGCCGCGCGCCGCGTCCCCGCTCGGCGGCAAAGAGCTCATCCCGCAGCGGATCGTAGATTACCGCCGCCACCAGCTCCCCATCCTCGCCCGCATTCAGTCCCGCCGGGCGATGTTCCAGCCCCAGCGAAACGCAGAACTGCGGAAATCCATGTGCAAAGTTGGTGGTCCCGTCCAGCGGGTCAACGTACCAGCGATACTCGCCCTCCAGTCGCTCGCGCGTTCCCTCTTCGCCAAAGATTCCATGTTCCGGGAAGGCCGCGCCCAGCCGCTCGCGGATCAGCTTCTCTGAGCTGCGGTCGGCCACCGTCACCAGGTCCACATCACCCTTGTACTCGGCGGTCACCCCCTGCGAAAAATACTCGCGCAGCCGCGCTCCGGCCTCGCGCGCAATCGCCGCCGCCGCCGGAACCCACACCCACTCCAGCTCTGCGTTGGGTGCCCCAGATCCCTCGCAATTGGGGACCTGGGATGGATCACTCTGTCCGCTCATAAGCCGGCCTCGCCGTCCACAGAATCAGTCTCGGCAGCCTTTGCGCGGCGCGGGGCGCGCTTGCCCACTTCCGTAATGGTGCGGATCTGGTGTTTGTAGATGAAGAGGTTCGGCTTGCCCTCGCGCGTCAGCCGCAACATTCCCTCGTCGAAGTACTCGATCCAGCCGCGCACCGTTTCGCCGTCGCGCAGCTTCACTTCGATATTCACCTGGCGCTCACTGAGCGAACGCAGATAGAGCGCTTCCTGGCCGGTTTCGCCCGGCGGCGGCGTCTTCATACGGCGGCGTGTGGACAAGGCTGGAGTCATGTTGCCATTTTAGTGCACATCCGTGGCCGAAGCTCCCTCCTGCCCCTGCTACTGTAATGAATGGAGCCGAACGCAGCATGAAAAATGATTCCGCCCTCCTGTCGCGCCCCCGCGCCGCTGCCTTGCTGGCCTTCGCTGCTCTCAGTCTCGCCGTCTATCTCATCCGCATCCTTAGCGTCTGGCGCTTCGGCGATCTCTTCTTCCCCACGGCCGTCGAAGCGCCCATGATCAACTCCATCTGGAGATGCATTCACCACCTGCCCGTCTATGAGTGGCCGCTCCAGTATCCCTTTCATCTTTCTCTCTATAACTACCTTTTTTACAATTCGTATGCCGCCGCGCTCAGGCTGATCGGCGCACAGGACGCGGCCATCATGACCTGGGGACGTCAGTTCACGTTGCTCTTTGCTCTCGCCGGCGCACTGGCGCAGTGGCGGCTGGTGCGTTCGCTCCTCCATCTGCGCGGCGCGCGCAGCTATCTCTCACTCGCCTTCGCTCTCGGCCTATGGCTTTGCACTTCGCTCGTCAAATACTGGGCGCTCTGCCTGCGGCCGGACATGGCCGCCGCCGCCCTCGTAATGATCGCCCTTACCGTCATCGTTTCGCGGCCGCGCTTCGCCTTTGCCTATGCGGGCCTGCTCTTCTATCTCGCCTGGGCCTTCAAGCAGTCGGTGGTTCTTGCCTTCGCGGGCCTCTGCCTCTGGCTTTTGTTGAACAAAAAATGGCGCCCGCTTTCCATCCTCGTCGCCGTCTTCTCGGTCTTCGTCGCCGTAACACTTTTTATAGGTTCGCCGGAATATCGTTTCAATATCCTGGCCGCACCGCAGATGGTCAAGAGCTTTTCCTTTGGCCTTCCCTGGCTTCTGCGCTCGCTCGGCGCCGGAGCCGCCGCGGTGGGCGTGAATCTCTACTGGATCGCCGCGCCTCTCCTATTGACGCGCTCCTCTGCCGCCCAGCGCCCGGCAGACAGCAGAGTTCGTATGTTCCTCGCCGTTTTTACTGTCGCGCTCATCTGCGGACTCGCCGGTATGGGCAAGGTCGGCGCTACATCCAACTATCTCTTCGAGGCCTTCGCCGCCGGCTCTACTCTGCTGCAAATCCTCGTTTTCACCGTGCCGGGAAGGCTGGTCACCTCTCTCCTTCTGCTCGGCTGCATCCAGCCGGCATTGCAGATTGGAGGCGCGGTCACCGGTTATCATGCCGCCGGCAAGCGGGATCGGGTGACCATTGCCACACCGGGCGAATACGCCGGCGCCGAGGCTCTGCGCACACGCCTCTCAACCATGAAGAAGCCCATCTTCACCACCGGCGAAGCCTTTGCGCTTCCCTGGGTCTCCGCGGAAAGCGGAGCGTCTGCTCTGGTCATCGATCCTAACTTCCACGAGGCCGCGCGTTCGCGCGAATGGAATGGCGGCATCGAGGGAATGTTGCAACGAGGGGAGATTCCCACCGTGGTGCTCGCCGCCGGCGATCTTGTCTATCTCAAGAGCCTGAATCCGGGATACAAGAAGGTTGGCGAATCAATCCAGCAAGGCGTAACGTACAGCATCTACGAGTTTGTTGGCGGGGCCGCGGGTTGAAAGGGTTTGAGGAATATTTGCCCCAGCAACCAATCCGGAGCAAGAGGAATCCCATCGAATCGATTTGTTGGCCGCGCGACGTGCGCCTGCGGGCGTACAATTGCCGGGAATCTGTTTCTAAAGTGGAGAATTTTAAAAAATGAAGATTTCGGCTCGTACGCTTCTATGCACCCTTGTACTCTTTGCTGGGGCTCTCCCACACCAGGCAGCCTTGGGGCAGTCTCAGTTGTCGGCTCCCACCCAGCTTGTCGCAACCGGCGTCTCTCCAAACCAGGTCAATCTCAGATGGGCTGCGAGCCTCGGTGCCGTCGCCGGATACGATGTCTACCGCAATGGCGTGCAGGTGGGTTCGCCGACCGGCACGGGATGGCAGACAGCAACCGGAACTGCGACGGCATACTCTGATGTCGATCTCACCCCTGGCGCCGTCTACACATACACGGTCAAAGCATTCGACAAAGCAGGGAATCTATCGGCGGCATCCGCGCCGGCAACCGCGAAGACGCTGCCTGTCATGACCGTTCCCAATCCCGGCTACATCAAGCCGTTCTATCAATGTGTCACAAACTATTATGTCGCCAGGACGGGCAACGGAGCCGCCGGAGATGGATCCAGTGCAACTCCCTGGCCGACCATAATGGCTGCCATCAACTTCCTCAACTCAAAAGGGGGCACACATGGTGGCGTGTGCGTCAATGTCGGCCCTGGAACTTATACCGAATCGGTCATCGGAGGTGCGCTCAGTGGAAGCTCTGATACTTCCACAGGCTACTTCGTTCTGCGCTCCACCACTCCCCATGGCGCCCGCATCCAACTGTTGCCCGGCAGTGCCGATTACACCGATGGAATAAGTTTTTCTCAGGCGAGCTACATCGTCATCGACGGTTTTGAGCTTATTGGAAGCAATGCTCCACCCAATATTGACGGCTCCGGAATCGTCGTGATGGGAAATCAAAGCGGGAATAGCAAGACCTATTGTCCCGATACCACGCAAAGTCACCATATCAGGATATTCAACAACATCTCCCATGGCTGGGGAGGAAGCGGCATAGGAACCGTGTGCGCAGACTACTACGATGTGGAAGGGAACGTCGTATATGGAACCAGCAATACCTCAGTATGGGGAGTCTCCGCTATAAACACCTATGAACCGCTTGCGCTGGATGCCAATTTATGGAGCGCGAGCACGATGGACAGCACTCGCGCGCAGTTCCATTACGTCATCCGAAACAATGTTGCCTACAATAATGCAGAGGTCCGCATTGGAGCCAACACGCACTACGATGGCAACGGAATCCAGCTCGATACTTTCAACCTCTATCCTGATAACAACTACCATCCGTATTTGCAGAAAACGCTCGTCGAAAACAATCTTTCCTTCGACAACGGCGGCGGTGGAATCGTAACTGGAGGCTCCGGGGCCAGTTATGTCACCATTCGCAATAATACGGCCTTCAGTAACTTCCTCGATGCGCAAAACCCTACCGGCGGAGGTGGCGACATCTCGATCTCGGGTTTCGTGAGCTCCCACGATAACGTGGTTGTCAATAACATCGCGGTTGCCAACCCAGCGGCGAATTCCAGAAACGTGGCATATGTGGATGATTCATTTGGGCGATCAAGCGCCCCGAACGCGCGCGATGTTTGGATGAACAATCTCTCGTTCAACGGCATCGCTGGGCAGCCATCGGTTCGTTTCTCCAATACCTCGGCCACCTTCACGGCGGCGAACGGCAATCTGCCGGGCGTTGATCCGCGGTTTGTGAATAGCTTGCGCGGCGATTTCACACTGCAGGCCACCAGTCCCGCAATCGGCGCTGGCGCTACAGCCTACGGCGTCGCAGCCCACGACCTGGTCGGCAATCCGCGCACCACCAGAGGAAAGGTGGACCTGGGCGCCTACCAGTATTCCTCCAGCGCCGCGCCTGCACGCCTGCCCGCGCGCTGATTCTGAATGGTGCAGCCCTCCGCCGCACCCCCCGCCGCTGTTACCGGCATACTGCGGATGGCTGCTCCATTTTGTTGCTCGGGCCGGAGAAAGCGGCGGTTTCGCCGGCTTGAGGGTGGACTCTCGACTGACCATCAATCAACTCGGTCCTCTTCATTCTGAAATGTGGGAGACCGTTTTGTAGGTCGTGTAATCTGCGCCAACGGGCGTAGAATTGCCGTGATTCTGTTTTCCGCAAGGAGCTTGTTCCAAATGAAAATCTCGGTTCATACGTTTCTATGCAGGCTTGTAGCCTGTGCTTGGATTCTTTTGCCCCTGTCAGCCATGGGCCAGACGCCCTCGGCTCCCGCGCAGCTCACCGCGACCGCCGTCTCCGACGTTCAGGTCAATCTCAGTTGGAGCGCCAGCACAGGCAACGTCGCCGGATACTATGTCTACCGCAACGGCGTTCAGGTGGGTACGCCCACCGGCACGGATTGGGGAACCGCAACCGGAACCGCCACGGCGTTCTCTGATGTTGATCTCACTCCCAGCACCGTCTACACCTACACCGTAGCGGCCTATACCGCCGCTGGCGCGCTCTCTACGCCCTCGCCGGCGGCAACAACGACGACGTGGCCCGCGGTTACCGTCCCCTCCGCACCTCACATTCCGCCTTTTTACACCTGCGTCACCAACTATTACGTCTCGTCCACGGGCAGCAACTCGGGAACGGGATCGAGCGCGAATCCGTGGAACTCCATCAGCGCGGCCATGAACTACCTAAACAGTCAACCGGCGGGCACGACCTTCGGCGGCGTCTGCGTCAACGTCGGCCCCGGCACCTACACCGAAGCGGTCTACGGAAACGCGCTCAGCGGCAGCTCCGACACTCCCACAGGCTACTTCGTCCTGCGCTCCACCACTCCCCACGGCGCCACCATCCAACTGCCCGCCAACTCGACGAATTACACCAATGGAATCTACTTTTCAGGGGAAAGCTACATTGTGATCGATGGTTTTGTGCTGAGCGGAAGCGATACTCCGCCGAATGTTGAAGCATCAGGCATCAACTTGGCAGGCACCAGCCCCACGCTATGCACATCCCACCACATCAGGATCTACAACAATATTGCCTATGGCTGGGGTGGATCCGGCATAGGCGTGCAACGGGAGGATTACTACGACGAAGAGGGGAATGTTGTATATAACACCTCAAACACCTCCACTTGGGGAGTTACCGGCATCAACACGTGGGAGCCGGTAGCGCTGGATTCCGGCACATGGAGCGCGACTACCATGGACGCCGCGAGTGTGCAATACCATACCATCATCCGCTACAACGTGGCCTACAACAATGCGGAGGTCAACATCGGCGCAAACCCGCACTATGACGGCAACGGCATCACCCTGGACACTTACAATGCCGTCACCGGCTACGTTGGCTATACCCAGCCAACGCTCGTCGATAGCAACCTCTCCTTTGACAACGGCGGCGGCGGGATTGTAACCGGCGGCTCCGGCGCCAGTTATGTCACCGTCCGCAACAATACCGCCTTCAGCAACTATCTTGACGCGCAAAATCCCTCCACGGGGCACGGCGAAATCGCCATCGGAGGCTCAGTAAGCTCTCACGATAATATTATCGTCAACAATATAGGCGTCGAGAACTCGACATCCTCTACCCTGAATTACGCATTGGAAGATATAGCCTACAGCTATGCGGAATCGAACACTGACGAAACGTGGATGAACAACCTGGCATTTGATGGCATCGCAGGGAAGCCATCAATCTATACCACCAACACTTCTGCAACCTTCACAGCGGCGAACGGCAATCTGCTGGGCGTCGATCCGCAGTTTGTGAATTACTTGAGCGGCGATTTTTCGCTGCTGGCCACCAGCCCCGCAATCGGCGCGGGCACTTCTGCATATGGCGTCGCCGCTCAAGACCTAGCCGGCAATGCGCGCACCACCAACGGCAAGGTAGACATCGGCGCCTACCAGTATTCATCAAGCATTGCGCCCGCCGCGCCCACCAGCGCGCTGATTCTGAATTTACCCGCCACAATCACAGCCGGCTCTGCGATCAACGTCCAAACTTTCCTGCTCAGCAATGGAGTTGGAACGCCAACCGGCAATATCACTCTCTCCGCCACGCAGAGCGGCGGCTCGCCGCAACAGGTGGCGCAGGTTGCCGCGGCAACTGCGCTGGCAACAGCGTATGCTACTAGCGACGAGGGGACGCCGGCCTCCGTCACATTCGCCCAGGCCGGCGCCTACACCCTCAGCGCATCGTATGCGGGGGATGCCAACTTCGCCGCCGCCACATCTCCCAACTACAACGTGGAAGTAGCCGCTGCGATTCAGCCTACGGCGGACTTCTCTGTCTCCGTCGCTCCTTCCTCCTTGACTGTCGACTCTGGACAAAGCGGGACGGTCCAGGTTTCCATCGCGCCGCAGAATGGCTTCAACGCCGCCGTTTCCTTCTATTGCACCGGTTTGCCGGTGGACGCGTCGTGCAGCTTCTCCCCGTCAACCGTGACGCCAGCTGGCGCCACGGCCACCACGACGCTGACGGTTTCAGCTACCTCTCCAGTCAGCGCCCTCCATCGCAACACCCGCCCGTTGTTTCCGGCGTCGATGCTGGTGGCCGCTCTCTGTTGCCTGGGTCTGAGAAAGCGGCGTCTCATGCCGACGATGCTGCTGCTGGCGGTCGGCCTGCTCGGCCTGGGCCTCTTGAATGGGTGCGGCGGGTCGAGCGCATCTTCTACTCCTCCCCCTCCGGTCACAGCGACGATCACGGTGAACGCAACTTCGGGAACGCTGCTGCACACCACCACTTTCTCGCTTACAGTGAACTGAGACAGCGGCGACTTTGCCGGTCGGTGGGGGCCTCGTCTGATCGTCAAGCAATCTGGGCCTCCTGCATCTCGATTTTGAGATGTGGGAGGCCGTGAGCCTTTCTCCGGCACTACCAAAGCGTAAAGAACAGCGAGTTTGTCGCCTCCCGCCCATTGCAAAGGTTGCATTGGATGGGTAAGCGCATTTCACTGTTCCTTTGCGATCGAATTCTCTCAGGCCGCTTCGGTTGCCTGAAGCGCCTTGATTCCGTTTTCTGACAGCCGGCGAATGAAATCATCGACGGAGACTGGTCTTCCAAAGAGCCAGCCCTGAGCGAGAAAACTCCCTGCTGAGGTGTCAAAATAACTGGCCTGCAACGGGGTTTCGATGCCTTCCACAATCACTTCCAGTCCCAACGCTTCGGCCATGGCTATGATTTGCGGCAGAATGGACAATACGACTGATTCAGTGCCGATAGCCTGGGTAAAGGCTTTGTCAATCTTGATGGCGTCTACAGACAGTTCATGAAGATAAGAGAGGCTGGAATAACCCGTGCCGAAGTCGTCAATGTGGACGCTGTGTCCCCGGCTGCGGAGACTGCTGATCGTCTCAATGGCGATTTCATGCTTGGCGGTTGAGCCTTCAGTCAATTCAATGGCAATGCTCTGCGAAGAAACACCCGCACGGTGAAGAGTTTGATCGAGCATGAACAGAAACCCCGGATCCTCGATATCGGAGGCGGCCACGTTGATGCTTACGCGGATCTCCGGGTGTTTGCGCAGCATCGTTCCGCAATCGCGCAGTACGTGTCGGAGCACCAGTTTGGTGATTTCGCCAACAAAGCCGCATTGTTCAGCAACACGGACAAAAACGTCGGGGCCAACCGCGACGCCCTCCTCATTGGTCCAACGCGCCAGCGCTTCTGCGCCCACTATGCGCTTGCTTCGCAGGTCAACCACAGGTTGATAGACGACTTTGAGCTTGTCATTGCGAATAGCGCGGCGAAGTTGCTGCTCAATGCTTTTGTTTCGCCGGTAAAGAAGAGGTGAGACTAGGCCAAGCAAGGCACCCAGCAATCCGCACAGAAAAACACATCCGTTGAACTTGGTGCGATTGGCATCGTGGATCTCGGAGATTGTGGTGTAGGCTGTGACGCAACTGAAAAATCGGATAGAACATCGAGTGGCTAAGAGTGTCTCTCCCTGCTGGTATTCGCCTTCTCTGCTGAGAATTCCCTGGCTGGCCTGGAGAGACTCGCCCAGCAAGCGGCCAGTCTTCTGACTGGGAGCGTCGGTCACCGTCTCGATCTCGTGCATGGGTAGCGGTTCCAGATGCATTCGCGTGAACGGAGTGAAGACAACATAAGAGTCGCCCAGTTGCATCGCGAGAACAGTCAGGCCGGGCTTTCGGTAGGGAGCAAGGTCCTTGTAAATGACCGTTCCGTCCTGCTGGGTGAAATCTGCCTGGAATTGCTCTTTCGAGGGCGCCAATTTCCCCAGGGCTGCCGAACACTCGATATTGCCGTCGCGCATGCGGCCCGCGTCCATCAGGAATTCCGACTCGAAGATCAAGGCGCGAAAGTAGCCAATCTCGTCAGCCGAACAGGTGTGATGATGCGAGACAGCTACGGCGGCCAATACAGTCCGCAATTCGGCGGAAGAGGCCTCGCCGTCCTCCACCAGGCGAGTCGCGTAGCGATCCAGCTGGCCTTCGGCATACCGAACAGCGATGGTGGTGGCTAACTGATAGCCAACCAAGGTTCCGCATAGTGCCGCAATGATTGTGGCCGCCAGGATTATCGGGAATCGTTGTTTGCGTGATGCCATTTTTCACCAACCGGTTCGAGTCACTTCTCCAGCTTGTAATTGCAACAGACAGAGACGTTTGAGACGGAACGACCTGTAGTATCACAATATGGGCAGAAATCCTATTACCCGATTATGCCTGCGAAGCAATCCGGCTAGAATGATGTCAATTATGGAATCGCCATTGGAACCGCAGCAACTGCATTGCACTTTCTATAGTATCGGGCAAGTTGCGGCGTTCTTTAGTTTGCAACCATCTTTTAACAATTCAACTTCAGCAGACGGCAGCCACTAACTTTAATGGACTTTTAACACGATCTTGAAATGCAAATGTCATGCCTCTTCTTGATCATGCAGTTGACTGTCCTTCTGATCTCTTGGTATGGTCATCGCTGAATCAGATTACGCCATTCCACGGGATATAGAAGGAAGAGATGTCCATGAAAACAATCTCTGCGTGCGCGCGGCTTATGCTGGGCGGGATTGCTGGCTGCCTGGCATTGGTCGCCGCTGGATGCGGCGGCGGATCGCAAACCAGCTCGTCGACGCTGCAAAGCCAGACCATCACCTTCAACACGATTTCCAGTCAGACCGTCGGCGCCCCCCTGACACTCTCCGCTACGGCCAGTTCCGGCCTCACGGTAAGCTTTGCCTCCACCACCATCGCCGTCTGTACCGTGAACGGCACCACGGCCAGCATGATTGCTGCGGGCACCTGTACCATTCAGGCCACACAGGCCGGGAACGCGATCTTCCTGGCGGCCACGCCGGTCTTGCAGAGCTTTACAGTGAATGCGGCGAATTCCAATCCTGCGCCAGCCATCACCAGCATCTCACCCACCTTTATAGAAGTAGAATCAGTGGCTCAGACCGTGACGCTGACCGGCACGAACTTCCTCGCCACGACGACCGCAACCTACGGCGGAACGGCCCACGCAATCACATTTGTGAACTCGACAACGATTACGCTTACCCTGAGCGTCTCCGATCAGGCCACTACCGGCCCGGAAGCGATTGTACTCACCAATCCGGCACCGGGGGGTGGAACAGCCTCGATCAATCTATCTGTGGTCTCCCCATCAAATGCCATGCTCACCCTTTCCCAGTTAGCGGTGGGCGACCAGGCCCGCTTGCAGCGGCTCATTCAAAAAGGCCGCGCCGGAAGCCCGGTCACCCTGGCGGCGATTGGCGGGTCGATCACCCAGGGCACGGGCGCGACTTCGACCTCTCTGTGCTATGCCAGCCTTGTTCAGGACTGGTGGAATACGACCTTCCCCAATAGCGCCGGTACGCTCATCAACGCGGGCATAGGCGCCACCGGCTCCGATTATGGAAGCCTGCGCGTGCAGCGCGACGTGCTCAGCAAGAATCCCGACCTGGTGATCATCGAGTTTGCCGTGAACGATCTCGGCAATCCGGCCGGCCTCAGCGATACCTACGAAGGCCTGTTGCGCCAGATTCTCGATGCGCCTTCGCATCCCGCCGTCATTCTGCTTTTCATGATGACCTATGGGCTGCCGGTCGTCGAGGACTATTTGACCGCGCAGCCCTGGCAATCGGCCATCGGCGCGAACTATAACGTGCCCATGGTGAGTTACTTCGACGCCATCGGTGCGGAGCTGACCAATGGCAACATCACACTGAGCGAGATTACTGCCGATGATGTCCATCCCACTGATCTGGGCCATGCCTACGCAGCGCAGTTTATCGAACAGAATATCCAGAACGCCATTGATAACTTCCCCGCTGGAGCGGCGCTTGAAGATATTCCCGCCACGGCGGCGCCGCTCTATTCCTCGGACTTCGAGTTTACTTCGCTTCAAGACGGCATCGGCGACGATGGCCCCGCGCTCAATCCCACAGCCAACAGCGGCTGGATAGACGAATCGGCGTACAGCCTGGCCAGCCTCTATTGGCCGCCTTCGGGACTGTTCAGTTCCACTCCGGGCAGCACACTCGACTTCACCGTCACCGGCAAGGAGATATTGATCGGATACTGGATCTTCAACGGCCCAACGCTGACCGCGCCGATGGGCGAGGCCAGTGTTACCGTGGACGGCGTGGCCTATTACAGCGATCTCGATGGCTGGTTCGACCAGAGCTGGGGCGGTTATCGCGGGACGACGCGCGTCGGCAACGGTCTGGCCAGCGGCCCGCACCAGGTGCAGATCACTCTGCTCAGCACTGAAGACCCAGGCGGCAGTACCGGCCACGACTTTATCGTTCTCGACGTAGGCGCGGGCGGAGTGCAATAAGAATATGGGGGATCCCAGCTCGACTTGCATTCTCCCAACTCTCCTGTTAATTTACTAACTGGTTAGTCAAGCCATGAGTGCTCCTCACCCATCCCGTACCCAGGCAGTGCGCGCCGACCAGACCCGTACCCGCATCCTCGGTGCCGCCATCCAGCAGTTCAGCGAAAATGGCCTGGCTGGTGCGCGCACTGAATTGATTGCCGAGGAAGCCGGCGTAAACAAGGCACTGCTTTACTACTACTTCAAAAGCAAGGAAGACCTCTACGCCGCGGCTCTGGAGTCTGTATTTGAGGATGTGTGGGCTGACAGCGTCGCCGTGCTGAAGGCGGAGGCCACCGCCGGAGAACGATTCGTGCAGATCGTGTTGAACCACTTTGACCGCTCCTATTCCCATCGGTTGATGCGGTCTCTCATGCAGCAGGAGATGGTCAGGCTGCACCAGGGCGAGGAGAACCGGATGGCGCTGCTGGCTGACCGCTTTTTTCGCCCGATGTGGGTCAAGGTGCAGGAATTGCTGGAGGAGGGAATCGCTTCGGGCGAGTTGATTCCAGTTGATCCCGCGCAATTGCGCTACGCCGCGTTGGGCGCGAATGTCTTCTACTTTCTCACCGCGCCGGTCACAAGGCTGGCTTTCGGAATCAACCCTTTGGAGCACAGCCAGTTGGAGCAACACCGCAGAGTGGTTGTCGATTATCTTGGCCAGGCGATCTTCATCGACCGAGAGCACGGCGCCCACGTGGCCGCGCATGTGCTGGCTGCAACGCCCATGCCCCTGAGAGATAAGCCGATTCACCATTGATCATTGTTTGTTTTGAACTCCAAGCACTGTTTGACGAAGCGAGGCAGAAGTGAACGCACGCAATCGAGTTTTTCTGATCCTGGGCCTGCTGACCGTTGGCTCGTTTGTCTGGTACCTGGTCACGGTGCGGCCCTCGGCTGACCTGCAACTGATCGGCACGGTGGACGCGAACGAGGTGGTTGTGAGCGCCAAGATCCCTGGGCGCATCCAGATGCTGACCGTGGACGAAGGCCAGGAAGTGAAGGCCGGCCAACTGATCGCCATCATTGAGAGCGATGACCTGGCAGCCGCTCGCAAAGCTGCCGAATCAACCGCCGCGGGGCAGAAGTGGAAGCTGGGCGAGACGGTCGAGACCGAGCGCCAGACGCGCGGCGAAACCAGCAGCGCCACCGTCAACGCCGAGGCTCTCGTCAAAGCAGCCCGCGCCACGCTCGCCCAGGCCCAGGCCAACTACGACCACCAACTGGCCGACACTAGCCGCACGGTCGCCTTGGCGCAACAGGGCATTATGAGCCTGCAAGCCAAGGACGACGCCGCTACCAGCCTTCAGGCCTCCAAGGCCGCCGTCGATTCGGCGCGCGAAAACGTCTCCGCCGCCGAGGCCTCCCTGCGCCAGGCCCGCGCCCATGAACTGCTTGCCAACGTAGCGGCACGCACTGTGGATGAAACTCGTGACCAGGCAGCGAATGCCCGCGCCCTCGCCGAGCAGGCCAGTGTCGAGCTGGGTTACGCGCAGGTCTTTGCTCCGGTCAGCGGCAAGGTCAACGTCCGCGCCGCGCGCCAGGGCGAGGTGGTCGCCGCCGGCGCCGCCATCGTTACCATCATGGACCTGACCCAAACCTGGGTCTATGCACCGCTGCCTGAAACTCAGGCCGACGCGGTGCAACTGGGCGACTCATTGCGCATCGTGATGCCTTCGGGCGCGACCCTCCAGGGCAAGGTCATCAACAAATCCGCTCAGGCCGACTTCGCCACGCAGCGCGACGTAAGCTCGCGCAAGCGCGACATCAAAACCATTCAGATCAAGCCGCTCATCGACAATCCCGGCGAGCGCTACGTTCCCGGCATGATCGCCGAAGTCTATATACCCAAGAGCAAGCTGGTGAAGCAATGATCCCTTTCATAACCACACTGAAGCAACGTAAAACGGCCCACGGCCGTATACCCAAGAGCAAGCTGGTGAAGCAATGACAGCCACCGCGATTGAAGTCGAGAATATCGTCAAGCGTTATGGCGACTTTGAAGCGGTCAAAGGCGTGAGCTTCTCGGTCTCAGAGGGCGAGATCTTCGGCCTGCTTGGGCCCAACGGCGCGGGCAAAAGCACGCTCATCCGCATGATGACCACCCTGATTCCGCTCACCAGCGGCAAGGCTGTGGTGGCAGGTCACAACGTGGCGAGAGAAGCCGACGCGGTGCGCCGTTTGATCGGTGTCATTCCCCAAGCTCTGACCAGCGATCCCGACCTTACCGTTGAAGAGAACCTCAGCATCTACGCCAAGCTCTATAAAGTTCCCCGCGCCGAGCGTCTCGTTAATATCGCCGAAGTGCTGGAGGCCGTCGATCTTGTCAAATGGCGCGGTGCGCAAGTGAAGACGCTCTCTGGCGGAATGAGGCGCCGCGTGGAGATTGCCCGCGGCTTGGTCCACAATCCGAGCATCTTCTTTCTCGACGAGCCGACCACCGGCCTCGATCCGGTCTCGCGCATCGCGGTCTGGGAGATGCTGAGCAACCTGCGCGCCCGGCGCAACCTCACCATCCTCATTACCACGCATTACATGGACGAGGCTGACAAGCTTTGCGACCGCATTGCCATTGTCGATCACGGTACTCTGGTGGCGCTGGGTACGCCCCTGGAATTGAAGCACAGCGTACCCGGAGCCAATGTTGTCGAGGTCCACTTCAACCGCGAAACGCCGCAATGGCAGGGAAGGCTAGAGAAGCTAGACGGAGTGACCAGCGTACAGGCCGAGAGCGCCGGATTCTATCGTGTGCTAACCTCCTCCGGCTCCAAAACTACCATGCAGTTGGTCGAGCTGGCCGCTTCGCTGGGTGAAACACTCACCTCTCTCAGTGTGCAGAACACCTCGCTCGACGACGTCTTCGTCCATTACACCGGCCGCCAGCTCCGCGATGAGCAGGTGAAGCCGCCGATTTTCACTTTGCCGCCGCGGCCAGGAATGCAGTCATGACTAGAATGTTTGCCATCGTCGAGCGCGAGATGCGCAAGTTCTTCCGTTCGCCCATGCTGATGATCATGTCGCTGATGATGCCGATTATGCAATTGCTCATCATGGGCAACGCCTTCGGCGGCAAGATCACCGGCGAGCGTGTCGCCGTCGTCGACTACGACCACGGCCCGGAGGCGGTCAGGCTGCGCGAAGCCTTCGACTCCATTGCAGTCAACATCAAGACTTTCACCACCATCGAGTACACCAATGAGGTGCAGGCGCGCGAGGATGTGCGCACCGGCAAGATCAACGCCGCTGTGATCATTCCCGCCCAATACTCCCGCCGCGTCTACGCGCAGGAAAAACCCGTGATCGGTTTGGTTGTCGACGATACCGACCAGTTCAGCTCCGCCTCCATCGAGTCCGAGATGCAGTCGGTGGTCACCGCGCTGACCACGCCCGCCATCCAGCCCCGCATGGCCAATCAGATCGCGCTGGAGATCGTCGAGCTTTATCCCTATGTCAATTACCTGAAGTTTCTGCTCCCCGCCTGCTGTGCAATGGCCATGTATATCTCGGTGATGATCGGCGGCGGAATGCTGTACATCGACGATAAGGCGCGAGGCGTTCATGAAGGCTACCTGGTAACTCCCATCACCAAGTTGGAGCTGGTTTTCGGCCTGAACATGGCCGCGGCCATCAAGGCGGTGCTGGCCGGCATCTGCCTAACGGTGATCGGCTCGCTGATCGCCGGTTTGGGCATCATCTTCCATCCCATGGCCGACCTGGAACTGCTCGCCCTTATCATTGTCACTGCCATTGCCTTCAACGGCATGATGTTTCTGCTGATGGTCCGCGTGGATGATCCGCTCACTCCGCGCGCCATGTTCGGCGTCCTCAATCTGCTGCTCTTCTATCCATCTGGCGCCATGTATCCCATCGCCGCCTTTCCCCCATGGCTGCGCGCTTTATCGGTCATTGATCCCTTCACCTACTGCGTAGACGGCTTCAAATCCATTCTGCTCAAGGACGGTGGGTTCGTCTCGATTCAATACGACCTGCTCTTCCTTTTTGTTTTTGGCTTCGGCACGCTGCTCATTGCCACACCGTTGTTCAAACGCACACTATAGTGGAGATTGATGATGTCTTTGATGTGCAGATTGCTTGCTTCTTCCATGCTCTCTCTGATCGTGCTGGTCGGCTGCCGCTCCGCTCAGAAGCCGCCCGCTCCCTCCAGCGTCACTGATCAAAACAAGATCTATCATCTGCGCGGCAAAGTGGTCTCCACCGAGATCGCCACAGGCGAAGTCACGCTCGATCATGAAGCCATCCCCGGCTTTATGGAGGCGATGACCATGCCCTACAAGCTGAAGGACGCGCATCAACTGGGAGGGCTGCATCCGGGCGACGTGATCACCGCCGACGTGCTGGTATCGCCCGACCCGAACGCCGAGTTGCTGCTGGATCATCTTGTCGTGGTCGCGCAGGCCAGGCCGGATCGCCAACCCTGACCAACCACCGGTCGATGGGAAGCTGTTGGCCTCGACCTCCAGGAGCGCCGTCTACCAATTATCAGACAAAGCCGCACCTTCGCGGGTACTCGGCAACGGGCATAAATGGGCTTACACTGAAGTTGCTCTGGATTCTTCGCGCGCTCCCCATGCGCCGAATCCCATACATCGTTTTGTTGCTGGCCGCGTTTTTGGCGGCCTCGGTCGGCGCCTCGCAAGCTAATGCTGCCAAGGTGAAGGAGCGGGGCTTGCCCGCGACGCCGGCTCACAGCTCCCACAAACCTGTGCGCAGCTCCCGCACTCAGCAAAGGCCCGCCGCTCGCGCCGTCAAACGCGCACCATCGAGAGCTCCTGGGCGTGTACATACGGCTGTCTTACGGCGGCGTTTTCGCGCGACGCCGGCAACCAGGCGTCAGATCGAATCCGCGTCTCAGCCCCCCGCCGCCGTAGATGCTTCATTGCAAACCAGGCGAACGGCGCTACCTCCGCCGCTGCGCGGGAGCTACGATTCGCTGTTGCGGCAAAACATCAGAACCCAGGACGACGGACTGGAACGCATTGAGGACGACAACGATCTGGCCGACCGTATCGCCCGTGGAATGTTGGTGCCGGTGCCCGTTACAGCTGCGCTTACGATCAATGGCAACCTGCCGCAGAACCGGCGCTACTGTCGGCCCTGGACGGCAACCTTTCTCACAGACATTGCGCGCGCCCATGCAACCCGCTTTCACGGCCCGCTTGAGGTCAGCTCGGCGGTGCGCACCGTCGCTTATCAAAAGCAACTGATGAAAACCAATGGCAACGCTACGGCAGCCGAAGGCGACGTTGCCAGCCCGCATCTCACTGGCGCCACCATTGACATTGCCAAGCAGGGGCTTACGCTACAGGAGATTGGCTGGATGCGCACCTGGCTGCTCAGGCTCCAGGAGGCGGGCAAGATCGACGTTGAGGAAGAGTTCCAGCAGTCCTGTTTCCACATCACCGTCTACAAAAGCTATACATCTACCGCGCCGGCGCGCAAGAACCAGGCCCAAGCTACCGTGAATCAAGTCAGAACGAAAGGGAATGGGTTATAGAGAAACTGGATCATTCTCTGAAAGGGGATTATTCATCGAGCGAAACTGCTGTACATGATTGATAAATATGGTTGATGAGAGAAAATGAACCTCCAAATCTTGGTCCAGAATCGTTGGACTAAAACTCTAAGTGATTTGTTTGAGAAGTTTATGGGGTAAATGATCTATTTTCCCCTTCAATGGTATCGATGCCGTACCGAGAATGCGGAGCATATGACCGCCGCACATCGAGTGCGAAGCATTGGTGTCATGAGTCTCGCGGCGCGGGGTTCCTCGACCGGCCTGCTTCCTCGCACCTTGGGCACCAATATAGGGGGAAAAACCCGCGCACCTTGGGCACCAATATAGGGGGAAAAACCCGCACAGCACGTAGGCGTGGTGAAAAATCAGAAACTTTGATAGTAGAAAACCTCTTTCTCAATAACCGAGGACTGCGTCCCATTCGGACTTCCCGTGACTAATCTCTACCCCGGAGAGTTAAACGATTGCTTTTAAAGTCGTTATCGCAAAATTTCGGCGAGTGGCGAATTGAATTACAACTTTTAGCTGCGTTGAACAAACTCACCTCGACTCTGTAGACAATAAGTAAGACCGGAGGACGGCATTACTGAAAGTTCCCAATGAGAACAAAAGGCGCCCAGTAGAATGGATGGGAATAGCCGGCATCCTGCGCAGAGGAGGCCGGCTCCTGCACAACTTCAACGCCACGTTCGCTTGTCGCGCCGGGAGATACGGCAGCACCGCGCAGCAGCGCCATCTGCGCCCTTCGCAGAGCCTCGGCTTTGCCGCTGATAGGGTCTTGAATCCACCGTGCGTAGAAGTCGCTCATCAGCTGGCTGGTGCTGGAGTCGTTCACATCCCAGAGTGTGGCCAGCACAGCTTCGGCATCTTTCTGCTGGGCAATCATACCCAGGCTGTCCATCTCCAGGCCGTTGCGGGATTTGTAGTCTTTGGCCGTACTGCATGCCGATAGGGTGAGAAGCCGGGTGCCATGAAAGGCGACAGGAGAATTCTCCATCTCAGAGAGATTCCACTTATATCCCCTGGCTTCTCCGGCGTCTTCTCCGCCCAACATCAAGTAAGGCTCTTCTCCGCTGCCTGTCTCCACAACAAAATGGCTGGCGATATGCACCACGGGGACGCTTGTACCTGCGCCCAGTTCGGCCTTCAAGGCAGAGAAAGTGAATTGCTCGTTGGGCAGAAGCTTACCAGCCATGACGCCATGCGACGCGGGTGCAGCCGGATCGTGGACCACGGCATTCAGCTCCGGCATCACGCCAGGAAGCGCCGGCAACCCCCCAAAACTTTTGGAGATGCCCATCGCCAACACGCTGGGCGCGTTTCCGCCCAAGAGTGGCGAATCCGTCATATGGCCATAGCTCTCGGGGGTAAAGAGAACATTGTTGAAGCGCTCGACTAGGTATCGATGGCCATCAAAGAGCGCGGCCATCGGCAGATAGCGCAATGCATCGTCCAGGGACCACAGCAGTGTTGGGAGACGGCTCTGCGCGTTGCCGGCGGTTTCCAGAGGCGCTAACTCATCTTCCAGGGGAGCCACGACGATGGCATATAACCGAGCCAGCTGCGGCCGGGGATCAGAGCCGCGCGCCTGCAAGGCTTTCAGCGCCTCGAAGGCTTCAGCTCGCAATTCGGCTGGCGTTGCCGCCAATTCGAATCTCCTGCGCGCGGTGGCTGTGACCACAATAGCATAGGCGCGATCCTCGCCTAGCAGCAGGCGGATGCCCACGACACGCGGCCCCAGTTTAGCCAGCGTCTTTTGCAGATAGCTTGGCGCTTCCGTATCTGCCGGCACATTCTCGGCCCTCGGATGCGTCTCTAAATTCGTACTGATCGCGCTGGAGAAGATGGCCTGCATCTCCGCAATCTCCTGCTCCATGCTGGAGTTCAAAGTCTTCAGTCGTGCGTCTTCCTCGGATGTGCGAGTGGCTTGAGCCTGTAGAACCGCGACCTCGGCACACAATCCCTCGAAGGTTTGCGCCTTCTGCTCCAGAGCAGCCATCGTACTCTGCGCCATCCGTTGCGCGGCCGTGAGCTTGAGTGGCTCGATTTGGGCCGCGGCGCCGGAAGAAGCGCCGCGCACCACATCCTTCAACTCCTGTTCCTTGAGCATATCGAGAATCTGCTCGGCCTCGCCGAGCCGGCCGGCTTCGATCAGCAATTCGGCAAGAATGCGATAGGTTTGCGCCTTCGATTGCGCATATCCTGCCTGTATATCCTTATCTAGTCCGGAGATATTCCTGCGAATCTGCTGGAACGCGTTCACCGCCTCCGTTCCGAAGAAGATAGCTGCCTCGTTGCGATGCTGCTTGCGGAAGCCGATCATCATCGTGGTCTCGATTGCGCCTTCAATTTCAGGGTCGCCGACGGCCTTAGCCAGCGATAGAGCTGCTATCTCGCTGGCCAGCGCCTTCTCCATCTCCTTGTGAGCCGAGTAGGCCCAACCGATGGTCATCAGCGCCATCGCCTCTCCGCGACGGTCCTTCACCTCGCGCCAAATTGGTAGTGCCTGACGATCGAACTCCAGCGCCTTGTCTGCATCTCCCAGGTCGGTGTAATCCCTGCCCATGTTGTTGAGCGCCATTGCTTCACCGCGGCGGTTCCCGGTTTCGCGCCAGATGGGTAACGCCTGGTTACAGAACTCCAGCGCCTTCTGCGGCTGTTTCAGGTCGGCATAGGCCCTGCCAATGTCGCTCAGTGCCAACGCTTCGCCGCTGTGGCTGCCTACTTCGCGCCACACGGGCAGCGCCTGGTTGTAATAGTCCAGCGCAGATTGCGGCTGCCCCAGATCGCGGTAGAGCCGGCCTATGCTGTTCAGCGTCAACGCTTCGCCCTGACGGTTTCCGACGCTTCGCCAGATAGTCAGCGCCTGGTTATAGTTCTCCAGTGCTTCCTGCTTTTTTCCCAGGTTCGCGCAAGTGCTGCCCATATTGTTCAGCGTCAGTGCCGCTCCGCCCTGCTCACCCACTTCGCGCCAGATTGCCAGCGCCTGGTTGAGATAGTTCAACGCCTCCGTTGCCTGGCCCATCTCGGAGTAGGTCTGCCCCAGATTGTCCAGCGTGGCGGCTTCGCTGGCGCGTGCGCCTTTTTCACGCCACTTTTCCGGCATAGCGTCGTTCAGTTCTTTCAAAGCCCTGAGCTGACTCAAGTTGCGCAGCATATCCATCTTGCTCATCGGCCGCATCTTGCTCTGCCCGTTATCGAGATCATGCCAGATTGCCATGGCTTCGTTCAGCTTCTTCAGTGCCTCCTCGCGCTGCCCCAGGTTGTTATATGCCTTGCCGATATAGTTCAGCGTGTTGGCCTCGGTCTGGCGAACTCCCAGCCCGCGCCATATCTGCAGCGCCTGATTAAAGAGATCCAGTGCTTTATCTTCCTGGCCCAGATCGGTGTACACCCGGCCCATGATGTTTTGGGTCATGGCCTGAGCGGCTTTGTTGTTCTCATTCCGTTCGATAAGCAAGGCATCGTTCAGGTACTCCAATGCTTTTTGCATCTTCCCGGCCTGGCGATAGAGGAAGCCCAGAACATTGAGATCCGTCGCTTCTTCGTTAACGCTTTTGGCTTGGCGCGCTGCAGCCAGATTCTGCTCGTATAGAGCAATAACATCCTTGATCGGGCCACTCTGCGCCAGAGTTGCGGCCGCAGTCAGCAGCCCGATGCCCAGGCATGCCACAACGCGTAATTTCTTTGCCGGATTCATATTGGCCCCTTTGTTGCACCCGGTTATCGCCTGCTTTGTTCCTTCGCACCACTCATCCATCCTGCCTGCAATGAAAAGAAACGCCGCTCACTTATTCTTATCGCTGTCCTTGGAACTTTCCTTCTTCTTATCGTTCTCTTTAGAACTTCCCTTCTTTGAACCGCTCTTGCCGGAGTCTGAGGAAGTCGTTGTGCTGCCGGTGTTCTCGGACTTGCCTGAGGACGAGGAATCGAGCGGCTGCACACTAACCCGCATTGAAGCGTAGGTAATACTGGGAACGGCATTTTGAGCGCGAGTTTGCAGCGGCAGATTCTGATCGGCGTCTTTGTGCACCAGATAGCCCTGTATCAGGTCGAGATTCGGCAATTCCTTGGCCAGTTCCTCGGTATGCGCTTGAGGCACCATCAGATAGTCGCCGGTGAGCAAACCGATATAGCGATCTTCGCGATCGGGATCGGAGTGCGCCTGCTGCGTGGCTACCACAGATGTCAGATTGCCGGCCATGATGAATTTTGTGCGGTCTTCCCAGTAACTCAGAGCCTCTGTAAACGCACTGAGTGCTGGCACGCTGATGGCCGGCAGGGCAACCAGGGGAGCAGCCATCTTGGCGCCTGACATCATTACATTGAGCGCTTTTACGAAGATCGAAGTGGTGGGAGCCTTTGAAACATTGACCGCCATCTTCCCCGCGCCCTGGGTGAGCAGGATCTTACTGGTACCCTGCGTCGCCTGAGGAGACTTGAAGCCAAGCTGGTCGAGCGAGACCCTGCCGGCCTTGTCGGGTTGCAACGATGCAATTGCCGTCCATGCCAGCGGAGAAATGATGTTCATGTAAGGGTGAATCTGGGTGGTGTCTACACGAAGCTGAGCGGCGCGTGTGCTGGCTTCGCTTCCGCTGCCCGGATGGTATTGCGAAAGAGCGATGCTGACGGCTACGTCGCCGTCGTGGTCCAGCAACTCTTCTTTTCCAATGTCGGTGGCATAGCGCAGCTTCTTTGTATCAGCCTTGTAGTGCAGGTATTGGGTCTCGGTTGCAGGATCGGGAAGCTGATCTTTCGGCCCGCGCGAGGCGGATGGATGCCCATAGTTTTGACAATAGGGGTTCACGGAGTCAAAAAATCCGTTCCAGAAATCGTAGGAGTCGTGGGGCGTATCTTCGGTGGATGTATGCGGTGCGGCGGCTTGGGCGGCGGCGAGCTCCGGCAAGAGAGCGGTGAGCAGGCCAAGGAATGAAGCGTCGGCTACAAAACTGCGGCGGGAAAGGGTCATCGTCATTCTCCTTCAGGATGTCGGGTCATCATGGAGTAAATTGGTTGATCGCGGCGTTACTTGAGCACTCATTTTGCCGCTTCTTTGGGAATACTGCGCATAATAGTTAGCCCAATACCCCAGTTGGTAGGTAATTCGCCTGAAAAGCCGCGAGTTCCGCTGCTGGCATTTTTCAGCAGACTTTCCAGCGGCGATTCCGGTCCCTTCGCGCCACGCGAAGCTGCGCCCTCAAAATTCAGCGCATAAGGGTCGGGCAGCGGTTGCGCGGTGCTGAGCATAATCAGTGTGTCCACGCCATAGGGAGGGCCAATGCGCAGAGTGCGCGCGCCGGGCAGAAAAAACTGGCGGCTGTTGTCGGCTGCGCTGGGGAACTGGTTCTCAGCGTAGTCGAGCGGATAGAGCAGGGTACCTTTTCCGTGGCAATCGATGTCCAGAATGTAGACCCAGCGCTTCTCGATCACTCGTTCATTGGACTGTAAGGACATCTTCTCAAGATCGCCCTGGTGCAGTGTTTGTTCAGGTTGATCAGTTTGGACGGGAGCCGGCGTATCAGGCAATTGGCCCGATGCCGGAACCATCGCCAGGGTGTAATAGTTGGACAAGGAGGCTTCGGCCGGGCTATTAGCCAGTTCGAACCATGCATGCGCTTTGGCCAACAGGGATGCGTACTTGTTCAGGGCGGCGCCGCCATTGTCGAGCATACTTACGCCGGAAATTGCAACCCAGTCGCTGCGCACCGGGTACTGCGATGTGGTAGAGCAACCGGGGCTATGGTCTGTGGTGTGCAGTGCGGATTGGCCGGCTACCAGTTCACTTTTATGGAACCAGGCGTAAGCCGGTTCGCCACCGGCAAGTGTGCCAACGAGCGCGTAGTGGGCGTTGCCCAGATCAGGCGCCCTCTGGACGGCGCTTTCGTTCTCCCCTGTTACGAGCTTCGCCGCTAACTCTCGCGGCAGTGGTAAATTGGGCCAAAGCCTGGCTCCGGCAGGGAGATGCTGTTTCAGTGCATCCGCAGTCAGGGTCGCACCGAGATTGATTGAGGACGGCGCCCCGGCTTGTTGCAGCGTCCAGCGTGCGCCATCCCAGTTGAGAATGTGGGTCCACAGCTCCTCAGCCGGATCGGAGACGGTGGCGACTCTGGCAGCACGAACCTCAGCCGCGGCAGCCAGGATCTGCTCTTCAGAGAGGTTGGAGGGCCAAAGCCAGACCAACAGGGGAGCCGATTCGGCTGGAATCCATTTGGTTAGCTCGAAAATCTCGCCGGGAGCAACCGTGGCGCCAAGTGGAGTGACGATGCTGGCCGAGGAACGCGCAATCCCATCCTGGCCGGTCACGCGCAATTTGACGGTCTGCCCTTTGGAATTGGGAATCATCGCAGTCAATTCGCTGCCGATACCGACGCCGGAGACGCGGCCAATGTCCAGCACAATGTTTCCGTCTTCATCGTTCATCAGAGCAGCCGCATGGACCTTGCCCGAGTCCACCGCACTTCCGCCGAAAAGAGGTTGTCGGCGGCGCGCAGTGGTGGCGTCCATATCTGGATCCTGGTTGGGAACATTGCCGCCTTCCAGCACGGCCTTCACACGCTGATAAACCAGTGAGGCTGGCGCATTCGCGGGCAGGACTTCGAGCGTTTCAATCAAAGCCGCGGTAAAGGCTCCATGCGGCTCGGCTGCTTTATCGGTCAGAGGCATCTCCTTGGCCGTCTGGTCCTGCTGCGCGGCGGAGAATACCAGTGCCGGGTTGTTTTCACGCTGGGTTGGCCCAGGCAGAGGCTCTCCGTTGGAGAGCGTATCGGAGGCCTCATTAATGTCCCGCGGATCAAAAGCCAAGACGCGCTCGCGGTACTTGGGGCCGATACCGCGGCTGATGCCGCCGCTATGGCAACTGTCGAAGATCACCGTCAGATGAACTCCCTTGTCCAGCGCGGCATTGAAGATACGGGTCATCTCCCGGTCGCGCACATCGTAGCCGCCCTGGTAAGCGTCGGAAGGAACCAGTGTGCTGTCGGCGTGGAGATATTGGCCGTTGACCAGCAGGGTGAGCTTGTTCCCCCTGCTGTTGACGCGCAGCGAACCATGGCTGGCGTCATAAAAGACCACTGTGTCCCCGCGCAGCGGAAGATCCACGAGATACTTCTGCATGGCTGCGAGGATGCCTTCGCGCGTGGTCTCGGCGGCAGGCAGGATCAGGACACCCGCCCGTGGTTGCCGCGGCGCGGGATTGGTGAGCAAGACTACCTGATTGGCGGGAAAAGCAAATTTGGGACTCGTCAGCAGATCTGCCATTGCTTGTGCATCGTTGACTGCGCCATCCAGGTTTTCGAAGCGCCCCAGTTCACAGCGGCCATATGTACAGCCGGTGGGATGCTGCGCCTGAGTGCCTTCCGGCTGGTAGGTGTTGATGCCGATGAGCAGCGCGCGTTGGGTCTGCGGCAGGGCCTGCGGACTGGGAATAGCGCATAGCAAAGCTATAAGAGCGGCAACCTGCACCTTCATAAATGCTCCGCATTCAGAGAACCCGAACCTGTCCAAAGTTGCGCTTCAAAATGGAAAAACCCTCAAGAATATGGCTTCGTTATGCAGCCTTTTGGCGTGCGCAGAGATCGCCTTCCGGCGTTTGTGCTGTCCGGATGGCGGCGGCCAGAAGCTCGCCCCGGCAGCACAGTGCGTTTAAGCGCCTACTGCTTCAAGAACTCGAATGTGCAGGGGCGTCCTACGATGCCAAGGCCTTTGTCGCGGATACCTGTGCCATCTGCATCTTTGAATTGGGCCTTGATGTTGTAGCTATAATCGGCGCCCTGTGTGGTGAAAACTCCGGTCGCATATTTTCTGGAGTTGACCAAGCCTGATGCTGAAAGCTTGGCGGTGCCGTCGTCCGCTATTGTGCCTTCGATCAGCAGGTAACCGGGTTCCCCCGCGGTTCCGTGCTCTCCACGAAAGTGGCCGGCGCTGATCACGCTGGGAAACTGCCAAGTGTAGCCCTCGGTCTTCCCTTTTGCCGGACAGGTCATCTTCGTGAGCCACTTGCCGTCAAAGTGTTCCCCTGCGATCAAGACCCCCGGTAACAGCACAAATGCTGAAATTACCGCTGGCCGAACCGCTTTTTGTATTGCCCGTAAAAGACTTCTCCTACCATCGGTTCTGTCTGACATCATTTTTCCCCTTCGTTTCCCGGCCGGAGTTGGTATCTCGTTCTAACCGCGATCATGCTCACATAATCGTCATGCACCGGAATGTGAGACTGTCTGTGATGGCTATCACGCACTTGGCGGATAACCGGGAAATTAATGGTTTCTTGTCGGAACTGATTGGTTTTCACCTTCTGGAATTTGAATTCCTGCACGCGAAGACTCGCTTCTAAAATCCTTCCAGATGCGGTTGGCCTGCCAATTGCGTCGTTTGCCGCAAACCGCTGAGGCTTAAGCTGAAAGGCAGAATTCACCCGAGTACAGCCATTAACCTAAGGACGAATTTCACTCAGAATAGGCCCTGGGAGACGCCGATGAGAGCAAGGGTGATCTCAACGACAAGATCACAGAGGACATGGAGTTCCACAAAGAGTGGGCAGAGAAGCGCGGCTTCGGCTTTGACATGGACCGGTCCCCAACGCGCGTCGAGTTAGATTGTCATGCGTAACTCTTTTGCCTTTGAATTTGCGATCAGAACTTCGTCTTTGGCTTCCAGGTGAACTTGCCGCCGTGAACGCGCGGCGGCGTTCTCGCGCCGAGTTCGGGGTCTATTTTTTGCGACGCTACTTATAGAGTTGGCTCGCGACAGGTGATTCTGATTCTCGGTGGCCAACTCCAGCAAAGAAGCAAACGACGCAACATTTTCCTCAGTGCAAGATCGTTCTTCAGAGAAGGCCTTTCTACCGCGCATCATGCTATCATCTACTGCAATCGTGAAACATTTCCCGATGCGAAAGAAGAAGTGCCAGGCTCCAGAGCCATGAAGCGTCGACAATTCCTTCAAACCAGCATTGGCGCTGTGTCCGCATCCTTGACGGGAGCGTATTTAACCGCCCATCCCCAGCGAGCCTCGTAAACACAGAATCAAGGATTTTGTTCGGAATTAGCTTGAGTGAAAGGATTCAGCATGAGTAAGAACATGAGTAAGAAAATGAAGGACATGATGCCATCAAGGCGCGAATTCATTGGAATCCTGCCCGCCGGTCTTCTCGGCGCAAGTTATACATCATACCTGGCGGCGGAATCAAAGCCGGGAACTAATCAACCTTTGCTTACTCTCTCTCCGGCTCAAGCTGTGTACGGCCCGCTGGATGAACTGACCGTGCAGGGAACTGGTCACCATCGCCTTCTGGTTCTCGATGGAGAAGGCAGGTCTTATGTTGATCGCAGCGTCTCGCTGCCGGCCACCTTTCGTGTCGGCGGCGCATTGGGCGAGCATTCCGTGTTGCTCCTCGATGAGAACGGCGTCCTGTTCAATCGCGGCAGTTTTCAAGTGGACACGCAGACTGCGATTCGTGAGGCCAGCGGAGCGTACCAGCATTTGCTCGACACGCTTTTTTGGACAATGGCCTCCGATGGCCCAGTGGGAGCGCGCCGCCACGATGGGCGCGTCTATACCTACTGGGTCGATTGGCTGCTCGACAATACCAACACCCTGAAGGGTATGCGCTACTTCTGGCCGGAGGTTCGCCAGAGCTTCGAAATCTTCTCAGACACCCAGCGGGAAGATGGCATGATCTGGGAAAACCATATCGACCGGACGCCACCGGAGAACGATTGGGACCGGCGTTTCAAGTATGGCGATTTCTCGCGGCCGGCCGATGACGGCTTTGTGGGCTTGCGCCGCGCTCCGGTCGAGAACCATGTCGAGATGTACTTCCTGGAGGCGCTGCACCTTGTCTGGAAGACTACCGGCGACGATGCCTGGATGCGCCGTCATCTGGATCGTGCGCTGCGCGCGGTACGCTACAGCACCAGCGATCCTTATCGCTGGTCAAAGAAGTACGGGCTGCTCAAACGCGGACTGACCATCGATACCTGGGATTTTCTTTGCGACAGCGAGGCCGCTCTGGTGGGTGGCGACATCATGGTGATTGATCTGGAGAAGACCCACTTCGGCGTCTTCTTCGGCGACAACACGGGCATGATCGCCGGCTGCCGTGCGCTTGCCGAGATGCTCGACCATGCAGAGCGAAACGAAGACGCACGGCAAATGCGCCAACTTGCCGATGAGATGGAGGACCGGCTCAATCGCCTGAGCTGGAATGGCCGTTTCTATACGCACTGGGTGGCGGAAGACCCCGCGTTCAAGCCCGATCTTGGTGTGGACATGAGCAGTCAGATCTCGCTCTCCAATGCCTACGCATTGAACCGAGGTATCAATCGCCAGCAGGCCCGCGCCATCATTCAAAGCTATCAGGCGATTCGCGCGGAGATGCCCAAATCCTCGCCGGGCGAGTTCTACTCCATCTATCCGCCGTTCCTCAAAGGCTTCGGCGGCGAGCAGGGGTTATGGGATTATGTGAACGGCGGTGTGCTGGCCTGCACGGCTGGCGAGCTGGCGCGCGGCTGTTTCCAGCATGGTTTTGAAGCCTATGGCGTGGATATACTCAGGCGCGTGCACGAAATTGCCAAGCGTCATCGCGACTTTCTGCCCGGTATCCTGCGCGGCAAACAGCCGGAACGCCCGCCCACCGATTTTGTCCCGCTCGATCTGCGCACACAGGCCAACTGCGACACCGGCAAGGGCAGCCCGGAGGTTCCAGGATGGGTCAACGAAGCAAAGAACTATCTCATCGACTTTCCCAGCGGCAAGCAGGAATTTCGCGGCGTTCCATTCCAGATCGCCTCGGCTGAGGAGAATGGCCACCGCGTCTGCATTGGCGTTTCCTCCTTACCGCGATACGCGGCAAAGACACAAGTGCCCGTTGGCCGCTCCTGCCGCAGCTTTTACCTGGTCCACGCATCTTCCGGCCAACAAGCTACAGTGGGCAAGCTGACGATCCATTACGAGGACGGCGGCAAGCAGATCGAATTCATCGAACGCGGCGTTAATGTGGGATCATTCTGGGCGCCGGAAGACAAAGAGTACAACAATCGTTATGGCGCGCTTGGAGCCGAGCGGATGCAGGTTGCCTGGCGCGGCAAAAGCGAGATGATTGCCAACGTGGGCGTGTGGATTACCAGCTTCGTTCCGCAACACGGCGACCGGGCAATCGCGTCTTTGGAGTTGGAGAGCCTGGAGAACGGCGCCCTCTGGTTCGTGTTGGGCATTACGCTCTCCGACCAGCCGGCCTTTCTCCCTCCATGGAACGATGTTTCGGGGGGGATGCCGAACAACTGGGGCGCGGGATGCGTAACGGCGGCGCTGTTGGAAGGATTGGCGGGCATTGAAGACACCGGCGCCGGATTTCGCGCGGCGCGCGTCTCGCCACGGTGGCTGATCGCTGAGGTCGAAGAGGCTCAGGTCAATGTTCGCTATCCAGCCTCGCAAGGCTATGTCTCCTATTGTTACCGGCATGAGGGCGCGACAATCACACTCGATATCACAAGCTGTGCGGAGAAGGCGACTCTGCGTATACCGCTCCCGAAAGGCCGCCGCGCTGGCAAAGCGATTCTCAATGATAAGCCGGTCGATCTTCGCATCGAGACAGTCGAAGAGACGCTGTACGCAACTGCCGAAGTGGCAGGACGCGGCGTCCACAGCCTGCAAATTGAACTCGCATAAGACCAGACGGCCAGGCTCCTGACACGCTTGATGGTTGCCGGTCAAAGTCTACGCCAACGAAGTGCTCTGCCAGACGAAGCCTCATGCCATCTCCGGAGCTGCCAAAAAGTTGAAATTGCGGATTCAAAATGGAGGTTTCAGCTAACTTCGATAGTAGTTCAGCAATACCGGAGCTGATCGCATGACCGAGTTGCGGGATTCTTGCCCGCCGGCCTGCGCCCACTTATGATCGATTGGGAAGGAAATATGCCTACATCCCCAGAACTTGCCACCGCATCCCTCCGCTTAACCTTGTCCGCCTCCTTACTGCCGTCTCTCGTGTTGGCCATGGTTGCCTTCCTGCCGCACATTGCCGCTGCGCAACCGCGCATTCTTGTCTACACGCGCAACTACACCGCCGACGGCAAGGGATACGTGCATGACAACATCGCATCCAGCGTTGCAGCCATCCGGAAAATGGGCGCCGAGAAGGGTTTTGCCGTCGACGCCTCGGACGATCCCGCCGTCTTTACAGACGTCAATCTCAAGCAATACGCCGTGCTGGTCTTTTCCAACAGCAACAACGAAGCCTTTTCCAGCGACGCCCAGCGCGGTGCCTTCAAGCACTTCATCGAATCCGGTGGCGGCTTCGTCGGTATTCACTCCGCATCCGGTTCAGAGCGCGATTGGCCCTGGTTCTGGTCGATGCTCGGCGGCAAGTTTGTTGTCCATCCCAAAATGCAGACTTTTACCGTCGAAGTAGCCGACCAGCTCTTTCCGGCAGTCAAAGGAGTTCCCACCCATTTTGATTGGACCGACGAATGCTATTTCATAGATCATCTCAATCCCGATATTCATCCGGTCCTCGTCACCGATCGCACCAAATTGAAATCGCTTGACCTCATCAAGATCGATACTTCCACTTTTCCCAATCCTCTCCCCCTCGCCTGGTATCACAACTTTGACGGCGGCCGGGAGTTCTACCTTGCCCTTGGTCACAACAAAGAGGACTACGCTAATCCCATCCTCTACGGCATCATCGAAAACGGAATCCTCTGGGCAATTGGAGCTGCACGGTGATTCGATCAAAAATCGTGCGGAGTCTTTGCCATGGAGTTGGAAAATCCTGAAATACAATGGAGGCGAAATGAAGAACGAGAGAACAGTACGGCGCGACTTTCTGAAACAGGCGGGACTGATGGGGTCGATGGCGATGATGGCTGGGTTGCCGCAGGGTGCAATGGCTGTGGGCGGGAAGTCGCGCCGTCTGGTGGAAGATGCGGTGCTGCCCGCGCAGATAGATGACAAGCCGCAGTATCACATCAAGTTCGCCGTATGCGGCATGAGCCACGATCATATCTACGGCATGATAGGGGCGGTTCAGCGGGGCGGCGGCGAGATGGTGGCGGCATGGGCCGGCGAAGAGGACAAGATTGCGTTGTTCAAGAAGCGATTTCCGGACGTGAAGATGGTGAAGGCGCAGGATGAGATTCTGAACGACCCATCGGTGCAACTGATTCTCAGCTCGCAGATTGCCAATGAACGAGCTCCGCTTGGCGTGCGCGCCATGAAAGCGGGCAAGGACTTTTTGGCGGATAAGCCGGGGATTACGACGCTGGAACAACTGGCGGAGGTGCGCAATACGATCGCTGAGACCAAGCGAATCTACGGCATCATGTACAGCGAGCGGTTGGAGGTGAAGGCCGCGGTGTATGCGGGGGTACTGGTGCGGCAGGGCGCCATCGGCAAGGTGATTCAGACCATCAACATTGCGCCTCATCAGATCGTTCAGGGGCATGGAGACGCGGGCGGTGGCGCCGGCCGCCCGGAGTGGTTCTGGAACCCCGATCAGTACGGAGGAATTCTGTGCGACATCGGTTCGCACCAGGTGGACCAGTTTTTGTTCTACACGGGATCAAAACATGCCGAAGTGGCGGAGTCGCAAATTGCCAACGTGCGCCATCCGAACCGTCCCCGCTTTCAGGATTTCGGCGATATGGTTCTGCGAGGAGATCGCGGCCTCGGTTACGTGCGGCTGGACTGGTTCACGCCGGATGGGCTGGGAACCTGGGGAGATGGACGGCTGTTTATTCTGGGCACGGATGGATACATCGAGGTACGCAAATATGCCAATGTGACTGTGAACAAGCAAGGCAACAATCTGTTTCTTGTGGACAACAAGGAGGCAAGGTACATCGACTGCAACAATATGCCTTTGCCTTTCGGGCCGCAGTTCGTTGCCGATATAGTGAATCGCACGCATATTGCGCAGGACCAGGAGCAATGCCTGCTGGCGGCTGAATTGGTGATCACGGCGCAGAAGAACGCCAAATTCGTAACGCTGAAAGATTAGGAAATGGAGTAGTCCATGGTCGAAGGCAAGCATGAGGTTTCACGGCGCAGGTTTGTGAAAGCTGGCCTGGGCGCAGCTGCGGCGATTGGGTTTCCAACGATTGTGCCCTCGACGGTGCTGGGGCAATATGCGCCGAGCAAGCGCATCAATATAGGCGCAATAGGAGCGGGGCGCATCTCGCGTGGTCACGATATGGCGCTGCTGTTGCCATACGACCGCGCAAGAATTATTGCTGTGTGCGACCTGGATGCGCATCGCGTTGAAGAGGGCAAAAAGCTTGTCAACGACTTTTACGCGGCCAAGACAGGGGAGTCTTACGACGGTGTAACCGGGTACGCAAATTATCACGACCTGCTGGCCAACAAGGATATAGACGCAGTGGTCGTGAGTACGCCGGACCACTGGCACACCCTCATCGGCATAGACGCCGTGCGGGTGGGTAAAGATGTGTACCTGCAGAAGCCGGCGTCGCTGACCATTGCCGAGGGCCGCGCGCTGAGCGATGCAGTGCAGGCATCGGGAAGGATTTTACAAATCGGAAGCCAGCAGCGCTCGACCGTTCAATTTCGCTATGCGGCGGAACTGGTGCGCAACGGGCGTATCGGCGATTTGCAGCGGGTAGAAGTGGGGCTTCCAGGAGATCCTGCCGGTGGCGACAAGACTCCAATGCCTGTGCCCGAGGGGTTCAACTATGAGATGTGGTTGGGCGAGACGCCGTATGTGTACTACACGGTAGACCGCGTTCATCCCCAGAAGGGTTACGACCGTCCGGGGTGGTTGCGCTGCAGGCAATTCGGCGCGGGCATGATTACGGGTTGGGGCGCACACCACATTGACAGCGCGCATTGGGGCATGAATACGGAGTACACCGGGCCGATAGAAGTATGGGGCGAAGCCCAGTTTCCGGATCATGGGCTTTGGGATGTGCATGGGCCGTTCAAGACTGAGGCGTTGTATGCGAACGGCGTGCGGATGAGCGTAAGCGGCGATTACCCGAACGGTATCAAGTTCTATGGGAGCAAGGGATGGATCTTCGTTTCGCGCGGTAATGAGCAGGTTACGAAGAGCGACCCGGTGGCGAAGCTGAACGATGCGACGGCGCTGGCATCGAGCGATCCGGCGATCATCAAGTCAGTGATCGGGCCGGACGAGATACATCTTTACGAAAGCAAGGAACAGCACGGCAACTGGCTCGACTGCATAATCAGCCGCGCGTCTCCGATTTCTCCAGTCGAAATGGGGCACAGGGCATGTTCGACTTGCCTGATTCACGATATGGCGATGGTGTTGAAACGCAAGTTGTACTGGGATCCTACGATGGAACGCTTCAAAAACGACGATGAGGCAAACAGTATGCTGTCGCGTCCCCAACGCGCGCCATACAGACAAACGTAGAGAGACGGATGAGAATGATCACAATTAAACGCATGCTTTGTTTTGAGTGGGCTGCCAGCCCACGCTCCGGTTTCCGTCCGGAGCACTGAGACTAAGACTACGTTGCGTCGGTGAGGTGTATGGTGATTGATCCGCGTTGGGAACCGAGTTACAACTACATTGTTGAGGCGGATAGAAACCGGCGGCCCGGGCGCTTGCCTGTTTATGAGCACCACGTCGATCGTACCGGCGCCATGCTCGTACTCCCGCCGGATCTGCTCGTATAGCTCCACCTTCCTACTCCTTGTGGCCAAGCCGTCCTCGTTCCCGGGAGAAATTACCCCGAAACAAGATAACGGGCTTACCCCCAAGGTGGGGCCAACTCAAGCCAATGAAAGGGGCCGGATTAGAGTAGCGAAATCAACTTCATCTTCAAACACCGTCCCCCAGTCAAGAGAGAAACTTCAAACGCTTACCATGGGAATGACCGTATGCCGATTCCGCCTCAGTGGTGCAGCGGAACGGCAATATTGAAAGAGTGCTCGGCACTCTCGCCTGAAGGCAGCGCAGCAAGATATAGCACGCGTGGACGGCCCTTCTCCAGGAAGAGCTTCGGCATTTCGAGGCGTTCAAATTCCTGATGAGTCCCGTCGTCCCAATCAAGTGCAAATTGAGTTACTAGCGGATTTGGAGAGATGTGCCTGTCCAGTCCGTCTTCAGACTCCATCAAGTACAGGCACTTCCCATATTCCGTATTCGCTACTTTTCAGGAATTGGAACCACGGCGCTCGAAGTCCAGGGTTCGGCGAGCTCGATCTTGAGAATTGTATCGATTGCATCCTTCGGACCTGCAGGCAAATCGAAGGTAAGAATCTGCGCTGTCTGGTGAAAGGAGACCTCGCCTCCGTGAAGCATGGTTGCTTTCGTGACACGCACCGGCAGCGAAGGCAGCGTCAATACTGAGTTCTGCGGCGAATGCAGCAGATGAATGTAAACGAGATTCTGGCGGTGAGTAGAGACGCCGTATTTGCCGGGAAGCCATGGTCCACCGCGCGTTCCGTAGATGCTCTCGCCGTTTTGGCTGAACCATTGCCCCATTTCACGCAGGCGTTCAGCCTGCGCAGCGGGAATCTGGCCATCGGGCTGGGGTCCTACGTTCAGAAGCATATTGCCATCGCGGCCAGCGGCGCCTACCAGCAACTGCACCAGTTGCGCCAGTGGCTTGACCTTGGCGTCGGGTTGAAAGCCCCATGCGCCTTCGGTGATGGTCGTGCACAATTCCCACGGCGTCTGATTGTCGAAATCGCCCAATGCGCCATCGCCCTCGCGCGAACGGAAGTCCGCGGCCGCATTGGTGCGGTCGTTGAGAATGATCCCAGGCTGCAAATGGCGAAGGTGAGCGATGGTTGCTGTGTCCTGCCAATCGAAGGTTCCTTGATAGGGCTTGACCTTGGGTCGTGCCTGCCAGCCGCTCCCTGTGAACTGTGCACCGCCGAATCCGAGCCATTCGTTCCCGCCGCCGTCAAACCAGAGGATATCGAGCTTTCCGTAATGCGATGCCAGTTCATTTATCTGTCGCTGGTATTGCTGACGTAGTTCAAATGCACTTTGTTGGTAAATGCCGGGGAAGAAGAATCCAGGAAAGCGCCAATCGAGCGGAGAATAGTACAACCCCACGCCCAGACCCGCCTTGCGAACAGCCTTGACGTAATCGGCCACATAGTCATGGTGCGAGGCCGCGGTCATGGCTGTGAAATGACTGCCAGGATCGTCAAAGAGAGCAAAGCCGTCATGATGACGAGCAGTCAACACCATGTACTTCATACCGGCGGTTTTGGCAATTTCTGCCCACTCATCCGCATCGAAATGCTCCGGGTGGAATTGGTCTGCCAGTTTTGCGTATTGCTCAACCGGGATTTGTTCGGCCCACTGCACCCACTCGCCGCGACCGGGGATGGAATAGACGCCCCAGTGCAGAAACATTCCGAACCTCGCCTCGCGCCACCACTCAATTCGCTGTGCATCATTCGGATCGGAGACAAGCGGAGCCCATTGGGCATTTGAAAGAGTTGCACCCATCAAAACCATGAGAATCAGCGACAATCGGATGCAATTACGACCTGTGAACATGGGATATCCTCGTTTTTTGTGATTTGATCGGAAGCCGGTTTATCTCCATTCAGCCAGTTGAATTCCCAGCCGACGGCGGTACGGGTTCATTTGAAAACTTCCATCTGCAATTCCTACCAACTATCCGCGCAACTCCAAAACCGGAATTCCGCCTGCCCACATGTCCCTCGCGACCGAAATGCGAATTTCTCCGGAAACCGCGGTGAAAGGGACGGGACTTCCGTTCGACAAGAGCTTCACGCTGGCAATCTTGCGGTGCAGGCCTATGAGGCGGATCTCCTTGCAGGATGTATCCATGATAAAAGCGTAGATTCGTGCGCCTCGCGCCGTTGTGCGATATTGCGACTCTCCCTGTATGGGACCATAGGTGCTGTCGTAAATTGCCTCCGCATTGAGATGCACCCATCTGCCGACAGCCTCCAGCCGCTCGACAAACTCCGGTTGAATCCGGCCGTCCGGCTGCGGTCCAACATCGAGAAGATAATTGCCGCCCCTGCTGATAATCTCCACCATCGAACGAATTAGCATATCGGCGCTCTTGAAGTTGCGGTCCTTTGGTCGATAGGCCCATGTGTCATTGATGGTCATGCAGGCTTCCCAGGGCTGGAAGTCTTCGGGGCGGGGCACCGTGATCGGCTGCTTGTCGGCTTCGCTGTGATCCGGACTATCCATCCGTACGCCCTTCACAGGAATGGCCTTGGGAATGAATTGTTCCGGCGTGACGAAGTCGCCCGCCACACCGGCACGATTGTTCACCAGCGCCATCGGCTGAAGCCGGCGTACCTCGTCGACAAACCGCTGGCCGTCATAACGGTCCTGTGTGTTCGCATCGACCGCATCGAACCACACTTCCGCGACATCGCCATACCGGGTAAGCAGTTCATGCAACTGCAGCCCCATGTACTCCAGATAGAGCGGCCATTCAGGGCGCTCCGGCTCACCGCGATAGTTGGTGGCGGAAAGCTTGCTCGTGTCGCGGTAGCCGGGATGATTCATATCCGGTGGAGAATAGTAGAAGCCCAACGGCATTTGCTTTGCATGACAGGCGTCTGCCAGTTGGCGCACGATGTCTTTGCCGTATGGCGTACGGGTGATTTTGTAGTCGGTATATTCAGAGTCGAACATACAAAAGCCGTCATGATGCTTGGTCGTAAAGACCATGTACCGCTGGCCAGCCTTGCGGGCAAGATCAACCCACGCATTTGGATCGAAGTGCACCGGATTGAATCGGGCAGGCAGTGCGCGATATTCGGCTTCGCTGATTTCTCCATTCGGCACCAGGATTGGCCACGAGGCTTCCACACCTGCAACCGAATAAGGCCCCCAGTGAATGAACATCCAGAATTTGGCTTCACGCTGCCACGCAATGCGATCCGGCGAGTCAGCCAATGCTCTGAACCGTTGAGTCCCAGCAACAACGCTCAGTGCTCCTGCACCTGCTATAAAAGTTCTTCTGCTGAACAACACTTCCGGTTTCATAGAGAATGTCCCCCTCTTCGATGTCCATCTCAAATTGCTCTGAACCTGGTGTCCTTCGACTTTTTCCCCGACTCGCGGCTACGCGACTCCGATCTTCAATGCGACACCGATCTCCGAGATTGTCGCCGGCGGCATTATTACCCGCAGTGCGAATGCATCTTGGCTCCATTTGAGGTCGTCTTTGTGCCCGAGCATCTGAACACTGCGAATCTTTCCGGGCCTCTGTGGGCTGGCCAGCCCCAGCGCCTTCACAGTCACTTGCTTTGTACGGCCCATGACAAAGGCATATATCGAATGATCCTTGACCGTGAAACGTACATCTTCGCCCGTTAGATCCTGTTGTTTGTCCTCGTTGAACATCCCAGTGGCAATCTTCTGCTCTGTGGATGGGCCTTCGCCATTGATCTTCCACGGGCGCGAAGCGTAAATTCCCTCGCTGTTGATAGTCATCCAATCCGTGATCCCCTCCAATACTTTCATCTCTTCGGAGTCGAGTTCGCCGGAGTTTGGCAGAGGAAAGTTCAGAAGAAGATTGCCATTCTTGCTGACAATGTCCACCAGCAGATCGATAACCTTTTTGGCTGTCTTGTACTGCTGGCCGCGGTTGTAATGCCATTGCCCAATGCAGGTGTCGGACTGCCATGGGTTTGGCGAGATCGCCTCCGACACCCCGCGCTCGTGATCGACAAGGCAGGTGCCGATTGCACAGTCTGCGTCCAGTTTGCTTGTATAAACTGCTTCATTCGCGCCGCCGTGCTTCTGCGCATTCACGTTGTAGAGATGCGATACCATCTCCAGACCATACTGTTCAAAGGGCAGGGGACCATCCGTATAGAAGTAGTCGGGCTGGTACTTGTCGATCAGATCTTTCATTCGATCCAGATAGTGGCGCTTCCATCGATCGGGAATGCCGGCCGCACCCCAGTCCCAGCCGTTCGTGGCGTCGATGTACTGGGTGCAGCCGGCATCGTGATAGAGGTCTGCATACTGAGGGTCGGCCCCATCATAAAGAACTCCGGCGAGCGGCCCGGTTTTGTCGGCTCCGTGACTTACAGCAAACCATTCGTAGCTGAGCCAAACGTGTTCGCTTACTCCAAAGCGCAGTCCGTGTTTCTGTGCCGCCTTTTGCCAAAGGCCCACAATGTCCTTCCTCGGTCCCATATTAACGGCATTCCAACGCGTATACTTCGAGTCCCAAAGATCAAAGTTGTCGCAGTGGACGCCCATACTCACGAAGTACTTTGCTCCTGCTTTTTTGTATAGGCTCATCAGGCCATCGGGGTCCCATCGTTCCGCCTTCCAGGTCTCGACGAGATCCTTGTAGCCAACCTTGGAAGGATGGCCGTAATGCTCCAGATGGTGCTTGTATTGATCCGATCCCTGCTGGTACATCGCCCGCGCATACCAGTCCCCGGCTTCAATTGCCGATTGCGGCCCCCAGTGCGACCAGATGCCGAACTTGGCGTCACGGAACCAGTCGGGTACTCTGTATGACTGCAGAGACTGCCGTGTTCCAATTAACCTCTCGCCCAGCGCCGCCGACTTGGCTGTAGCAAACTTGGCAAACGCCAAGGCCGAAGCTGCACTTCCAATCCACTGAAGCAATTCACGTCGATTCAACGGCATTCTGTTCTCTCTTCCGTGTGCTCACGAGCATGTTTACTCAGGTCAATCATCTTGTGTGAATAAATCGGTTTTCTCTGGGCCTGAGGGCAAATGCAACCCAAAGAAACAGATTCGAGCGTGTACGTTACCGCACCATTAGAACATTACGTAATTTCCGATGTCAAGCGGTGTGATATTAGTTAGCATTTCGACAGAAGTTGCTTGTAGGTTTTGGCCGCTTCTGAAGATGTCTGCTGACGTTTACTCTTCGTCCCAGGGTGCGTTCCGCAGATAGAGATCCAGATTGCTGCGAAGGACAAGGTGGGGGTTCAGCGTGATGCGCTGTGGCGGCATTGTTCCCTGGGTCAGGTACTGGTGAAGAATTCCGAGAGCAATTCTGCCCTGTTTCTTGGGATGCTGATGAACCGTTGCCAAAATGCGTCCGGAGCGCAACGGCTTAACCAGCTCAGGGAACAAGTCGGTGGTGACGATTGCTACCTTGCATTGCGGATCCGCTTCTGCAGCAGCACGAATCACACCAACTGAATTGGAGGTATTCACATAGATGGCTCGCATTTGCGGTTTGTTCTCATACAGGTTCAAAGCGCTCCGATAGGCTTGTTCTTCGTTGTCGTGGGTCTCAATCACCTCGCATATATGAAGATGCGGACCATATTTCGCCAAACCTTGTTCAAAGCCGTGCAGCTTTTCTGTGTGATCTATAGTCGAGTGGTCCCCAGTCATCACAGCCACATCCCCTTTTGGGTGGACACTGCGCCCCAGAAACTCTGCGGCAATCGCGCCACTTGCGTAGGCGTCTGCACAGACCATGCTCAAGCACTCGCCATCAACAGTTTCGGTTGCCACACATACCACAGGTATGCGTTTTTCAGCCGCAAGATTCAGCCAGGGCAACAAGGAACGCGGATGACCGGGTGCAAGGATGAGCCCTTTACTTCCGTCAGCGAGGGCGAGATCGAACAACTCCGTCTCTCCTTCGCCCAGTGCCGGGTGGATGCGAAAACACAACTCCACCGCGAATTCGTACCTCGCTGCTTCAGAACAAACTCCCTCGCGAATTGACTCGTAAAACGAAGCTATTCGAGATGGCAGATGAATGGATATTCGCAGCGGTTTGGGCGATTTCAGTGACCTTGCAGCAAGATTGGGACGATATCCGACATCCTGCAGCATCTTTAAAACACGGTCCCGCGTCGCAGCACTGATGCGGTCGCGGTTGTGCAGCGCCCTATCTATGGTTCCGATGGAGAGGCCAAGCTCTTTCGCGATCTCTTTAATGCCGACGGGGCTTCGGTGCTGTAACGCCGGGAGCGCGACTGTCAGCGTCTGTTGAGGTTCTTTGTTTTTCTTTACGCGTTGACCATTCTTGACCAAGTCGCTATCCTTCGTAGTTTGGCTGCTGACCCCAATGTACTACGAATCAGAGACCGGCATTGGTGTCTGAGTGAAGCGTCATCACGAAAAAACAGGTCTGCGCCGGGAGAGGAATGCAGGAGCGGCCTTCCAGGCAGCGCCGTAGTTCAGGATGATCTGGACTGAATGGACTTGGGTATTGTCAAAGCGGTATGCCAGGCCAGAGGGTCAGCCTGACGCCTTGAAATGGAGAATGTGCGAAGACAGGTTCAATATGTGCTTTGGTGGACGTCAACCCAGGTTCATACCTTTGCAAACCGTGGCGAGCCAACGCCCCCCAAGGGAGTTCATCACCACTCCTCGGCGGTCGATGAACTTCTGGAATTCCGCTGCCGCCCGGTTGCCGTCGTGGAACATGAGATAGGCTTCGCCGCGCACATGAACTGGGCACAGGATACCAGAGAGGTTCGAGGGGATTGCCCAGCTCGATCATGCTCGTCGCCTTCAATAAATTGATTGCCCGGTTCGGGCGCGCATTCAGGGTTCTCAGTGAGCCGGCGCGGCAGCCTCCACGGTTACGTTGCGGTGGGAAACGGTGGGATGCACACTATCGTCCGCTGGCGTGGCGATGGCCTGCAAGGTATAACTACCGGCCGCGGCGGGCGACGGCAGCGAAAGGGTATAGGACTGTGCGCCCAGCGGCTCCAGCGTAAACGGCATCTCCACGGCGGCGGCGTCTTTGCCTTGGGCATCGGTAAAAACCAGCCTGAGCTTGCCCGCGCGCGAGCGGTCTTCATCGTTGACCATGGCCACCGTATAGTAACGCTGCTTGCCGGCGCTCAACGACGGCTGCCAGAAGTTCAAATAAACTCCCAAGGGATTGAAGGCTTCTTCCATGGCTTTTTGGAAGTGTGGCTCCAAGGTGAGCTTGTCGATATCGATGAAGTCGTCCGAGGTGGATGCTTTGGGGTCGCTGGTGGTGAGGTAGACGAATTCGAGCACGGCGGAGTAACGGCGGTAGGCGCGCCAGAATTCGGTCAGCCCGCCCAGCAGATAGGCTTGCAGCGCAAAGCGGTTCTCCTTGGTATTGCGGTCGCCCAGGAGCCGGGGATAGAGCTTTTGCGTGAGCAGCGTGGGCGAGCCGTCGCGATTAAGCCACAGCCAGTCGTATTCGTTCAGGATCATGGCGTGGCCGGTTTTGTAAGTGGAACTGTTGGAAGGGGGACCCACCATCGACTCCAGGTCGGTCATCTGGAACCAGGGACGGCCACCGTTGGCGGGCGGATCGTCCATGGCCGTCCGGTAGAAGAGGTACTGATGATCTTCCACAGGATCGTTGGCTCCGGCGGGCGCATTATAGCCGTTTTCCCAGGGCCGGTTGGACAGGTCCAGTGAACGCACGGCGGGAATGATGGTGCTGGTGAACTGCGGCAGCCAGGATTCGTTGGAGGCATCCCAAATGGCCACGCTGGGATGATTCCAGTTATCGCGCATCCACTCGCTGTACTCGGTGATCATCTCCTTGGTGTCGTTGATCCCCTGGTACGAGCTTTCGTTGGGTCCGGTCCACACCATGTATTCGTTCTGGATCAGCAGGCCCGCCTCATCGGCGATCTGCAGCCAGCGATCGGGCACCGGGCCGATGCAGAAGCGGAAGGCGTTCCAGTGCATTTGCCTGGGGAGCACCACCAGCAGCCGGTGCAGCCAGGCTTCATTCCAGGGCAGTGTCCCTACCTTGGGGTCCTCGAAGAAGCGGTGCAGGGTGATATTCGAACCGCGCAGGAAATAGGGACGCCCGTTCAGGTAGGCGCGCTGGGTGACGGTATCAAAGCGGAACTCCCTCATGCCGAAACGCGTGGTCAGATCGTCGCCAGCAGTGCCGGTCTTCACCTGGTAGAGAAAGGGATCCTCCGGGCTCCAGAGATGCGCATGGGGAACGGGAATCTCCTGCAGCACGGTGATTGCGCCGCCCGCTGGCACTTTCACCTGCTTGGCGGCTTGTTTCGAGGCCGCCGCGCCCGACTTCCACTCGAAAACCTGCTGGCCAACTTCAGTGGTTATAGCGGCATCGGAATAATTGTGCAAAACCGTCTGCACAAGGATGCGGGGAACTAGCCTGCCGGGGCCGGCCAGTTGTGGCGCCACCTGCACCGTGGAGATGACCGGATTGTTCATGACCATCAGGCTCACATCGTCGTAAATGCCCGGAGTCCAGCGGTTTTTTTCAAAGTCGGTTCCTCCCGAAACATTGGCGGGGAGCACGCCCCGATGCGCCCCAATGCGAATGACCAGCTCGTTGAGCGCGTTCCAGCGGATGGCTTTGGTCACGTCGAACCAGGCGGCGGTAAAGCAGGGATCGTGCTCGCCGATGCGTACGCCGTTCAGGTAGGCGACGGTGCCGAATTGAGCCTTGTTCACCTTAAGCAGGGCCACCGCTTCTTCGGCCGGGGCCTTAAAGGTCTTGCGGTACCAGAAGTAATTCTGCTGCCGGCTTTGGTCCTCGTCCACGCCGGGAAAGGCTGGAACGGCGGAGTGGGTCAGCCCCGGCACCGGCGCGGTGTGATGATAAGCTGTGGGCAACTGATCGGGGCCGATGCTGTCTTCCACGTCCCATTGGCCATCCAGGGAAAGCGTGGTGCGGCGCGCCTGTTGCGCCTTCGCCGATAGAGAAAAAATGGCCATGCCGCAGCACAGCAGCCAGAGAATCGTTTGCCGCGATTTCATGCTCTCAACCCTTCTGAAAAATACCCTGCGCGATATTCAATGTACATCCACACTGCGCCTCACGAGCCAACACACTCAAAGCGGTGCGTCTTCGACCGGCTAACGACTAACCTTGCCTGAAGGAACCGGTGTCTGACCTTTCCTAATGAGATATAGTTCAACAAGCTCGGCACTGGGACTGCATGAATCGAATGCAAATGAATCTGCGAGTTGGCGCATCTCCGTTTCGCTCTTGTTCTTTAGTTGAAACATGATCGCGTAGCTCAGTTCGTCTTCGAACACTCGCTCGGTTCTTCGACGGAATTGCCCCTGTGTCGTCTCGTCGAAATTGCCTGCGATACTTGCTGTCATCTTTGCGATGGAATCCTCGACGTGAGAATCTTCTCCACCCCTGCCAAACAACTCTCTAGCTTGTTCGCGTTCGGCTTTTATTTCGGGTGAAGCGAGAAAGATCCTCCAGGGGGTGTCGGCGCGCACTGTGACCAATCCCATTGGTCCGACATCTTTGTAGGTCCACTCAGTCCAGGACCAGCCTTCTTCATCGGCTATCGAAATCAGGTCTCTGACCATGGCATACACAAATTGGGGCTCTCCGTTGCCGGTGCCGAATTCACCCATGTAGACAGGCCTCCGCCGGCCAAACGCAATTTGCTCGCGCATCAAGTTGCGAAGATATGCCTTGTCGTAACGCACGCCGTCTATTGTCTGCGGATAGTCGGTCATCTTCGTGAGCGGGAAGGCGAAGAAGGGATAAATATGGAATTGGAACACCGTCTGTTTATCATTCCAGAAGTCGTCGGGAAGGCCCTTGAAGTTTTTGCCATAGTCGTCACCTTCCACAATTATGAGATGGACCGGGTCAACCTTCCGGATCTGGCGAACTGTATCCCGCAACCATGCTGTCAGCAACTCCGTGTGGCCTTCGGTATTGGGTTCATTCACCAGGTCATAACCCGCAACGCCTGTTTCGTTCCTGTACCGTTTCGCCAAAAATTCCCAAAAGGCGGTGGCGCGCGTGCGAAAGTCGGCATAGCGCCAAAAGTTAGGAGTGCCCGAAAGCGAATCGGCATAGATTTCTCTCGACTGTCCGCCCATCACGGCGTGAAGGTCGAGAATGACGTAGATGCCGTGCTCCTTGCTGATTCGAATCATAGTATCGAGATGACGCAGGGCTCCTTCGTCATAATGCCCAGGTTCATTTGGGTTCTCGAAGCGATTTTCATTGATCGGCACGCGTAGTACATTAAAGCCTTCCTTTGTCAGGAATTCCGCGTCCTTGTCGGTGTAGTAGACCGTCTCGTACTCGTCCCAGAACGCATCTGCCTTTTCCTTGCCCAGAACGGTGTTCATGGCGGAGCGCATCTCGGTATGGGAGCCATGAAGTCCAACCATGAAATCTTCCCGGAGCAGCCAGTTGCCGAGATTGGTGCCCCGCAGTTGTATCTCTTTCCCGGACCTGTACAGCTTCGCCCCTCGGGCCTGGATGAAATCCTGGGCTGAAGCCGATTGTTGAAACAAGAGCAACCCGCATATGAAAGCCGTAAAAAAGGTGCGCTTCATGGTTGTTTCCTCCGCTACTTAGCCGGGATTTCCATTTTGCTTGTCCGGCGACGAAAGAATACACCCCTGAGTGTCCAACTCGCCACTTTTCGCATTCGTTCCAACGGCAGTGCCTCTTTCCTGCCCTGCGGTCTTCGAATTACCTGTCCCCGGAGATTTCTGGACCATGTACAATGCCACACCGACAGAAACCGGCGGGACTACGGGCAACGGAGTCACCATCGATATCGTTGGCCGCAGCTATGTGGCCCCTTACAGGTCGTCCAACCTCGGAAGCTCTTATTCCGGCGCCTTTCAGCCGTTAAAGAATAGGCCCGATCCCGGGATCGATTCGGGAGACGACGTGAAGAACGCCATTGACATTGAGTGGGCCTCCTCTGCGGCGGAGGTGGCAAAGAGTGGAAATACGTTCATGAGGAACTACACCTCATGCTTGGATGGCCTGCAGAAGTTCTGGCTTGGCCACGCTGGCGACACCATGACCGACTTGTATGACAAGGTCAAAGAGGATCAACAGTTCCGGCTCGGATTGGCTGAACAGTATGGAATTGGATTTGAGCTTCCGGAATTCGGTCTTTTTGATGTACCGAAAAGCCCTATTGTACCGAAAAATGAGGGCATGAAAAAAGCCGCATAAGCGGCTTAAGTCATTCACTATCAGTGAGAAAGAATGGTCGGGGAGAGAGGATTTGAACCTCCGACCCCCTGGTCCCGAACCAGGTGCTCTACCAGGCTGAGCCACTCCCCGAACTTGGGTTGCAGTGCGTATCTTTGGGGGCGCGGCCTGGCGCAATTGCCCCTTCGATTACGCTTCAACCAGTGTAGCAGAATTAATCGTTTGGCGGAGCGGAACTCTCTTCTACACACGTCTCAGACGCCGACGGAGTTGCCTCGGTGCATCGAGTCAACAGGCCGAGGCAAGGCAGGGCCAGCGGATCAACCCATCAAAGCTGCTGTTCGCGGTAAAATGTTGCCATGCAGACTCAACTGACATTTGCCAAGCTTGATGGAATCAAAGCAGAAGTGCTGGCCGTTCTGGCCGCCGACATCCAGACCAGTAAAACCTCCGGGGCCAAGCCTCGCCCGGTGTTGCTGACCGCCGACGTTTCTGTTTTGACCGCCGTAGATGCTGTGTTGACCAGCGGTGAGTTCAAGGCCGGCGCCAACGAGACACTGCTACTGCACAACCCGGCTGGTCTCACTGCCAAACGGTTGCTGCTCGTCGGCCTGGGAAAGCCGGCTCGGATCACGGTCGACTCCGTGCGTAACGCTGCGGGAACCGCCGTCCGCTTTGCCAAGCCGCGCGGCTTTCGCGAGTTGGTCTTCGTGCTTCCGCAGCCTCCGCTCTCCTTGGCTGAGCTGGTTTCGCTGCCTGCCGCTGGCTGCGTACGCGCCGCCGTCGAGGGCGCTTTCGTCGGAGACTTCGATCCCGACACCTATCGCAGCGATCGCCAGGATCAGAGCATGGAGTCCTTTTCACTGGCCGCTCCCACCGATGCCGGTCAGACTGCTCTCAAGGCCGCCCTGGCCGAGGGCGTTCTGATCGGCGAGAGCCAGAACTTCACCCGCTCGCTGGTCAACGAGCCGGGCAACAAGCTCACTCCAACCATCCTCGCCCAGCACGCTGTGCAGATGGCTGAGAAAGTTGGCCTCGACTGTAGAACCTACTCCACCGACAAACTGCACGAGTTGAAGATGGGCGCCTTTTGGAGTGTTGCGCAAGGTTCGGCCGAGCCGCCTGCCCTGATTGTCTTGCGCTACGAGCCGGAGGGCGTAACCAAAGGCCCCATCCTCGGCCTGGTCGGCAAGGGCATTACCTTCGACTCCGGAGGCATCTCGCTCAAGCCCGGCGACAATATGGAGAAGATGAAATACGACATGGCCGGCGGCGCTGCCATGATCGGCGCCATGCGCGCCATCGCCCTGCTCAAGCCCAAAGTGCGCGTGATCGCCGTCATCTGCGCGACGGAAAATATGCCTTCGGGCACGGCTCAGAAGCCGGGAGATGTGCAGACGGCCATGCCTTTCTCCGCTGACCAGCCGGGCAAAACCATCGAAATCATCAATACTGACGCCGAGGGGCGGCTGGTGCTGGCCGACGGTCTCACCTACGTACGCCAACTCGGCGCAACTCACCTGATCGACGCCGCCACGCTCACCGGCGCCTGTGTCGTTGCTCTTGGCCACGTCAACGCCGGCGCATTTTCCAACAACGAGGATGCCTGGAAAAAATTCGATACTGCACTGGCTGTCTCCGGCGAAAAGTTCTGGCGCTTGCCCTTGGGCGAGGAGTACGCCGAGCAGATCAAAAGCGAAATCGCTGACATCAAAAACACCGGCGGCCGCTGGGGCGGCGCGATTACGGCAGCCGAGTTCCTCAAAGTCTTCGTCGAAGAGACGCCCTGGATTCATCTGGACATCGCAGGCGTGGCCTGGGAGGAAGAAACGAAGCCATACATCGCCAAGGGGCCAAGCGGCGTTGCGGTGCGCTCGATTCTGGAGTGGGTCAGGAGCTACGCCTGACCCGGCTCGCAACCGAGCCCGTGGTCTTGGTTCGTCAATGACAGCGGACCCCAGCAAAGTACGAAAACAGGATCTTCCAGACTCCCATGACACATCAGTCGTAAGCGGTAAACTATGACTAATTATGAATAATATACAACGTAATAGGTATAAAAGTACCATATATATCTTTTAGCTCATCGCGAATACCTTCAATCTGAAGTTTACAAAGGGTATATAGATACCGTTTATTTGACTATTTATCATTAAGAGGTAGTATAATGCCTTTATGAGCGATCTGTCATTCAAGTCGATCTCGGAACTTCAGGCCGCCTTCGGTGAGCAGCTCCAACGTCTCCGAATCTCCAAGAACCTTGATCAACGCACCACCGCTGAAAGAGGGGGGCTTTCCGAAAAGACATTGAGGAACCTGGAGGCTGGGCGGGGTTCTACGGTGGAATCTCTTCTGCGGGTTCTCAAAGCGCTTGACTCTCTTGAAGGGATTGAGATGCTTGCGCCCAAGCCTTCGGTCAATCCCCTTGCTCTGTTGCGCGGTGCAAAGCTCCGGCAGCGTGTTCGCCATCCCCGCGTGAAGAGAGAGCAGGACGCATGAAACCGGTCCAGATCATCGAGGTGCGAATGTGGGGAAGCCGGGTCGGAGCGGTCGCAGCCGATAGGGACTTGGGCTGCTACGCTTTCGCCTACGATCCTGTATGGAGGCGGCGGGAGATCGAAGTTGCGCCGTTGACAATGCCTCTTGCGGAGCGCCGCGACACATACGTCTTTCCTGCTCTTCCCAAGGCGACGTATCTTGGTCTTCCGGCCATGCTGGCTGATGCGCTGCCTGACGATTTCGGCAACGCACTGATTGATGCGTGGATGGCGGCCAAAGGTATCGAAAGAACTTCCATCACTGTTCTTGACCGGCTGGCGTATATGGGGAAACGCGGATTGGGAGCACTGGAGTTCCAACCAGCGCGAGGTTCGCACAAGGAAAGCGCAACGCCGGTTGAGATGAAGACGCTGGTAGAAGATGCGCGCCGGCTCGTTCATGGCACTTTCTCGGTGGATACCGAAACCAAGGCTGCACTCGCCAACATCATCAAGGTTGGCACCTCGGCCGGCGGCGCGCGCGCCAAAGCGGTTATCGCCTGGAATCCCAAAACGGACGAAGTGCGCAGCGGGCAATTTGATGCCGCACCGGGTTTCGAACATTGGCTGCTCAAATTCGACGGTGTCGGTAAAGACAAGGAGTTGGGGACCGGCGAAGCGTATGGCCGGATCGAATACGCCTATTCGCTGATGGCAAACGCGGCGGGAATTTCGATGTCTCCCTGCAGATTGCTGGAAGAGAACGGCCGGGCGCACTTCATGACCAGGCGCTTTGACCGAGAGGTCGTCGCCGGCGAGACCCGCAAGCGTCACCTGCAGACGCTCTGCGCCATGAATCATCTCGATTTCAGGCAGCGCGGTACGCACGCCTATGCGCAACTCTTCATGACCATCGCGAAACTCAACCTCGGAGACGAGGCGACCGGGCAAGCCTTCCGGCGCATGGCCTTCAACGTGATGGCGCGCGATTGCGACGATCACACCAAGAACTTTTCGTTTCTTTTGAAGCAGGGCCAGTCGTGGAAACTGGCCCCAGCCTACGACGTGACCCACGCCTTCAACCCCAAGGGAGAGTGGACCTATCAGCACCTGATGAGCGTGAACGGCAAGTTCCAACAGATCACGCGAGAGGACTTGCTCGAAGATGCCGACCGCTTCAGCGTACGGAAACCGCGAGAGTTATTGGCAGATGTAAAGGCGGCACTGGAGAATTGGTCGGAATTCGCTCAGCTTGCAGGACTGAAGCCGTCTATCCGCGACCGTGTGGCAGCGGATTTCTGCCTCCTGTAGCCTTCCGCGTATCGCGGTTCCCGCAGCTTCAAACCGGAAAGCGCCGGCAGGGTTTCAAGGGCAAAAGCAAAGCCCGCCGGCTGGGCGGGCTTCAGCGAAAGACAATTTGGTAGCGCTACCGGGAATCGAACCCGGGTTTTAAGATTGAGAATCTCACGTCCTAACCCCTAGACGATAGCGCCACACTTTTGCGGGGATGGCCGTTACCGGCCACTCGTTCTACTCTAACAAAAAACCGGTTCGATGCCAAAAACGGCCCAAACTGCCTCAGATCCCCAGCTTGCGCACTTCGTCGTTATAGTACTTGCGATAAAGAATTTCCCACTCCTGCGAGCCTTCCAGGATGACCTTGCGCTGTGAGGCAATCTTGGTCCGGGCTGCCAGGTCGATTGCGGCCTCCTGGGTGAGCAGGGCGGTGAGCGCCTTGCGCGCCTCCTGGCGGATGGTGTTGCGGTCCTCCAGAAAGCCGACCTCGTCGATCTCGGCCAGGGTGTCGGCCACGGTGTGGGCCAGCTTGTTCAGCTTGTCGGGGCTGATCCTCATAGCACCGCCTTGTACTTCTTGGTCAGCTCGGTCTTCACCTTTTTGAACATCTCGGCATACTGCGCGCCGGTTTTGCGCATCTCCTCGGAGTACGCATCGAGAATCACGCGTACCTCTTCGTTGATACGGTCTTCAAGGGATAATTCCTCGATCAGCCCTCCAGCGACGCGCGATTCGCACACCTTCACATCGCTGGTTGTGATCATCTTGGCATCGATGAGGTGCTTGACAGTCCGGCGGGCTAAATACCCGATGTAATCGCGGGAGAAGATCATGGATTCATCTTCAGCATAGCGCATCGGGCCGCCAGCTGTACACCCGTCGCCGATCTGTGCCGAACGCGAGCTTACTCGTTGGCCTCGATGCGCCGTCCATGCGCTTCCTGCACCCCGCGGGTGTTCATCGGAAAGAGGGCCGCGAAGGCGCGCAACTGGTCGCGGCTCAGGCTCAACTCCTGCTCAAGAACAATCCAGCGCACCCCCTCGGTGCAGGGCGGCGTGGTCAGCGATCCGGCGTAAGTCCAATAGCCGCGATCGGCAGGCAGCAGGCCGCCCGCACTCACCATCTCCGTCACTTTTTCGCTTGCTCCCGCGCTGATGGGCAGATGTGGCCACAGCATGGAGAGCACGGCGTTGGGACTGCCTGCGTCCTCCATCAGCCGCACATCAACCACGGCCAACTTGCCGTCGGCGCTCCGGTGCAGCAACTGCACATCCATATCGCTCAGCTTGCCCTTCACCGTCTGCTCGCCGGGGTGGTGAAAGCGGAACTCGACCAACTCGTAGCGCACCTCACCAGCCACAATGAAACTGCCTGGGTTCACGCGCGCCTCAATCGTGTGGCCGTCGTTCACCAGCATCACCGGCCCGGCAATGTAGTGGAACTCGATGGGCGCGAGCGCCGTATTCAGGCGGGCGCCGCGAATGTCGATGGGCGACTGCTCATGGCCTTTGCTGCAGGCCTGATAGGCCGGACTGAGTTTTCCCCAGACCAGCGAGCCGTTCCTGCCCTGATAGCTCCAATTCGCATCGGTGCCTTGATCGACGGTTTGCGCCGCGGCCACCGTGGCCACGCCCAGTGCAAGAATGGCAAGTGCGGGAAAACGCATGGAAACCTCCTGCATCGAAGGACAGATTCGGCTCAGGACGCGAACTTCCGTCCCGTTGAATTCTATTGTATCGACGCCGGGAAAGAACAAACGTTTTCCGCGGCAATCTGATATTCCTTCGTCCTGCGCAATCGTCTGCATCGCTCTTGCGCCCCATCCTTGAAGAGAGGTGGGTCGAAAAACTTCGCTACATGCGCCCTAATATGGTCACGCGGGGGGTGGTAGAAAACCCGAAGAATGGGTCTGGTCCAGCTCCCGGAAATACGCAACAGGAATCGAAAGGTCCGTGGAATTGAGTTGGATTGGACTGGTTGGCGGCGGGAGCATGGTAAAACCCTCCCGCGTCCGAAAATCAGGATCTTGGGCACCCAGTCAGGTTATGATCCGATTGGGGCGTGGGCTGCCTGCTTCTGCCGGTTCTGCGGGAAACCGCTATTCTGGATGGAAGTTACTTCACCCGTTGCTGAAAGGTTTGCACATGATTCCTTCTTGCCGCACTGTTGTAACGGCCGTCGCCCTCTCGCTGATAATGATCTCCGCCGCTGGGCAAACCAATCTGCCTGCGCCCGCGCGTCCGGCATATCCAGATTATCCCAGCGAATCTCCGGATCTATTCAAGCCCGCCACTGGCAGCTTTGATTATGTGCGCCGCGAGGTGATGATTGCGATGCGCGATGGGGTGAAGCTCTATACGGTGATTCTGGTGCCGAAGGGCGCCAAAGGCGCGCCGATCCTGCTGACGCGCACGCCTTATAGCGCCAAGGATATGACCAGCCACGCCGCCAGTTCTCACCTGGGGCCGATTCTCGATGGATATGACAACGCTACCGACGTAATTGTGGAGGGCGGCTACATTCGCGTGGTGCAGGACATTCGCGGCAAATACGGCTCGGAGGGCGACTACGTGATGAACCGGCCGATTCACGGGCCGCAGAATCCCACTCCTGTGGACGAAGCCACGGACACTTATGACACCATCGACTGGCTAGTCAAAAACATTCCGGAAACCAACCGCAAGGTCGGTATCCTGGGCATCTCCTACGACGGCTTTCTTCCCCTCATGGCGCTGGTCAATCCGCACCCGGCGCTGAAGGTTGCGGTACCGATGAATCCCATGGTCGATGGCTGGATGGGCGACGACTGGTTCCACAATGGCGCCTTCCGCGAGCAGAATATGCCTTACATCTACGAACAGGATGGTACGCGCGCCAACGACAGCGATGCCAAATGGTGGAGCTCGAACTACGACGACTACGACCTCTATATGCAGGCCGGTTCGGCGGGCGAACTGGGACGCAGCCATGGCCTGGAGCAGATGGGCTTCTGGCGCAAGATCCTCGCTCACCCCAGTTATGACACCTTCTGGAGCGACCAGGCGGTGGACAAGGTTTTAGCCTCCCAGCCGCTCAAGGTTCCGGTGCTGCTGGTGCATAGCCTGTGGGACCAGGAAGACATCTACGGAGCGATGGCCGTCTACAAGGCCATTGAGCCGCTGGACACGCATCACGATAAGGTCTTTCTTGCCATTGGCCCTTGGCATCACGGCCAGGAGATTGAGGACGCTGCCGCCCTCGGCCCCATTCGCTTTGGTAGTGACACGGGCACGTGGTTTCGTCAGAATGTTCTGCGGCCATTCCTCGACCGCTATCTGAAGGACGAAGCGACGAAGGAGAAGATTGCGCCGGTAACGGCCTTTGAAACCGGCACCAATCGCTGGCAGTCGCTTGCGGCGTGGCCGGTGGCTCAAGCGGCAAAACCGCTTTACCTTGAGGCGGGACTCAAGCTAGCCTTCACGCCGCCGGCGGCCACCGATGCGGCCTTCGATGAGTACATCTCCGACCCGGCCAAGCCCGTTCCCTATCGCGCCCGTCCCAACCAGCCCATCGGCTACGATCCGCCGCTCACCTGGCCGCAGTGGCTGGTGGACGACCAGCGCGAGGCGTCCGGCCGCACCGATGTTCTGGCCTTTACCTCAGAGGTGCTCACCGCGCCGCTGCACATTCAAGGTCAGCCCATCGCCAATCTGGTTGCCTCCACCAGCGGAACCGACTCCGACTGGGTGGTCAAGCTGATCGATGTTTATCCCGACGAAGTGGCCGGCCAGCCGAATCTGGGTGGATACCAACTGATGATCGCCGCCGACATCTTCCGCGGCCGCTATCGCGAGAGCTTTTCCGCTCCCAAGGCGATTGCCGCCGGCCAGCCGCTCGCCTACCGGTTTGCCTTGCCGCCGGCCAATCACGTTTTTCTGCCCGGCCATCGCATCATGGTGCAGGTGCAATCGAGCTGGTTTCCGCTCTACGACCGCAACCCGCAGAGCTTTGTTCCGAATATCTTCTGGGCCAAGCCGGGCGACTATCAAAAAGCTACGCAGCGCGTTTATCACGCTCCCGGCGCGGCCAGCAGCATCGAGTTGCCAGTGGCACCGGAGTAGCGCTGTGGCGTAGTGTCCTGTCTTTTAAAGTTCAAAGAAGAGATCCGCGGCAGGTGGCCCGCTCATCGCATTTCGCCATGAGTGGGCCATCTCCATCGCTTACGCTTCCGATGAGTTACAGGGGTAGACAGCGTGATGGGCGCATGGAGCTACCAATACGACTCGCTCATTCAGGCGCATTGAGAGCCGAATTCGTAAAATCGTGACACAGCAAAGGGTTGCTCCGCAGGTGGCACACCTCTCGCTTTTGAGATGTGGAATTCGAAGAAATCCAAGCCCGCATATCTTCGAGAATCATTTATCCGCCGTTGCAGAAAATAATCTTTCGTCCCTGCATACTGGAAAAGTGATGAGAGCGGGGAAGTGATTGCGCCGCGCGCTGCTTGTGTGAGTACATTGAGCGGCAGCCGTACCACCAATGCACCCCCTTTACTGTAAAACTGTGAAGACGTTGTGAATCATGTCGTTGCTCAGTCTTCGCTTCTTTCGTCCCGCCGTTTCAGCTCTCAGCGCGCACCAGCAGGCAGGTGATGTTATCGCGACCGCCAGTCTCGTTGGCGGCTGCGACCAGACAGGCGCAGAGTTCATCAAGAGGAAGATCGGCCCCCAGCATGGATGCAATCCGCGCGTCGTCCAACTCGTTGGTAAACCCGTCCGAGCAGAGAAGAAAAATGTCGCTGGCCTCGGCTTTCAACTCAAATAAGTCCGGCTCGACACTCGGCTCGGTGCCCAGCGCGCGCGTGATCACGTTGCGCAGAGGAGAAATCAGGGCTTCGGCGCGGCTCATGCGCCCCATGCGAACCTGTTCGGCGACCAGAGAATGATCAAGCGTGATCTGCTCCAGCCCGCGCGTCCCCGTTTCGCTCTGTTGCAAGCCCGGAGCGCGTAGCCGGTAGCAACGGCTGTCGCCCACGTTGAAGACCACCACGCGGCGCCCTTCAGTCACCAGACCCACCAGCGTGGTTCCCATTCCGAAGAGCCGGGGATTACGCTGGGCGCGGGAATAGATGGCCTGATTGGTGGCGCGAATGGCCTCTTCGAGAACAGATTCGAGTGGCGCGGCAGCGGCTTTGTCGCGGCCACAGAGCAAGCGCAGCATCTCTTCCACGGCTATCGCGCTGGCGACTTCGCCGGCCGCGGCGCCGCCCATGCCGTCACAGACCAGATAGACGCCGTGCTCAGTGGAAAGGCCGAAGGTGTCTTCGTTGGACAATCGCTTGCGGCCTACATCCGTAACCGCGGCAGCTGCGTAATGAACGGCGGGATGATTCAAGAATGCTCTCCGCACTTCAGTCTACAACGGTGGAACTCTGGCGGCGTAAAATGCCGGTATGAAGATTGAAGCGATGCAAGCGGCTCTCCGCGAGGCCGGTTTCGACGGCTGGCTCTTTTACGACCATCATCACCGCGACCCCATTGCCCAGCGCATTCTGGGCCTCGACGAAATGGCGCACACCACGCGGCGCTGGTATTACTTTGTGCCCGCCGCGGGCGAACCGCGCAAGCTCGTTCATCGCGTTGAGCAGGGGCGGCTTGACGCGTTGCCGGGCAGCAAGCAGCAGTATTCAAGCTGGCAGGAGTTGGCGGCCGGGCTTGAAGCGATGCTCGCCGGCGCTGAGACGCTGGCCATGCAGTACTCGCCCAACAACAACATCCTCTACGTGTCGATGGTGGACGCGGGAACGGTGGAGTTTTTGCGCGGGCTGGGCAAGACAATTGTCAGCTCGGCTGACATTGTTTGCCAGTTCGAGGCGGTGTTGAGCGAGGAACAGGTGGCCAGCCACGGCGTCGCGCAGCGGGCCATTGACGCGATTCTGGCTGAGGGATGGAAGGAAATTAACCGCCATCTGCGGCCCTCTTCCGGCAAGGCGGGCGCGTACTCCGAGTTTGATCATGCTCTGTGGCTGAACGAAGCGATGCGGCGCGAGGGGCTGATTCGGGAGGACGGTCCCATCGTCGGCGTCAACGCCAACAGCTCCGACGCGCACTATGAGCCGACGGCCGAGCGTACCGCGCCGATCCGCGAAGGCGATTTTCTGCTCATCGACATCTGGGCGCGTGTGAACCAGCCGGCCAGCGTCTACTACGACATCACATGGACCGGCGTGGTGGGGCGCGAGCCGTCGGAGCGCGAGCAGCAGGTCTTCGCCACAGTGGTGAAAGCGCGTGACGCGGCGATCCGCGCCGTCGAGCAGGCCTTTGCCGAGGGCAGCCAGATTCGCGGCTTCGAGGCCGATGATGCGGCCCGCGCAGTGATCCGCGCTGCCGGCTTTGGCGAGTACTTCACCCATCGCACCGGCCACAACATCAGCCAGGAGTTGCACGGCGCGGGCGCGCACCTTGACAATCTGGAGACCCACGATGAGCGGCGCTTGCTGCCGCACACATGCTTCTCGGTCGAGCCGGGAATTTATCTGCCGGAGTTTGGTGTGCGCAGCGAGATCGATATGATGACAGCTCCGGGCAAAGCCTGGGTCACGGGACGAATTCAGCGCGAACTGGTGAGGATTTAGAAAACAGGGGTCAGAGATCAGGGGGGGGCAGGGAACAGTTCAAAGTTTTTCGTTTCCGGTCAGGCTTCCATTCCCAGCAGCTTCATAAATATCTGCAAAGAGAAGCGCAATAGAGCCTAATCGGCTCCTGATCCCTGTTCCCTGATCCCTGCTCCCTGCTTTATGCGTTATAGTCAAAAGTGCATGACAACTGAAGAGAACAAGAACGCCGCAACGGGGGCCGGAGCGAAAACCGGCTCGCAAGAGGGGTTTGTCTATCTGCCGCTGATCGCTGGCTGGCTGGTTCCAGGCGCGGGGCATTTTCTGCTGCGCAAGTGGGGCCGAGGGGCGCTGCTGGCGGCGTCGATCCTGTGTATGTTCGCGCTGGGGTTGGGGATGCAGGGCAAGGTCTACGCCAACGCCCACGACATTCTTGACATTCTTGGATTGGCCGGAGACCTGGGCAATGGCCTGCTTTACTTCCTCAGCCGGTTGATGGGTTGGGGTGCGGTGCAAGTGCAGGTGACGACCGCTAATTATGGCACGCGCTTTATCGTCGTGGCCGGGCTGCTGAATGTGATTGCCGCCGTGGACGCGCACAATCTTCGCACCGGGAGGAAGTCATGACTCACTTTGCGGCGGTTGCGCTCTTCGCTCTCTTCGCTTCGACGGTCTTCGGCATCACCCAGCGTGATACGCCCCGGCGAATGATCCGTTACGGAGTCTATTGTTTTTTGCTCTTCGTTGGCGCTGCGATTGCGCTCAGTTGGCTGATGTATTTTATTGCGCGATAATTTTCCGGCAAGAAGCTCGTGGTTTCCTGTCTACGCACCCACTAACATGCAAAAAACAGGCAATTTTGCTTTTGGAGCAAAATTGCCTGTTTTTTCAGGGCAGCGAATTTATTTTCAGCCTTCACTCGACGCGGTTGCGCCACTTTTCGGCCAGTGGCTTGTCGGCCAGCGCCTTGATGTAGACTCCGCCGACAACTGACCGAGCCTGGAAGGCCATCTGCCGGCCATTGAGGGTGTCGTACCAGTCGGTGAGCGGGACGCGGCTTGGTCCTTCGTTGATCCAGCGGCCGACGGGAGCAAGCAGCGCGTCGAAGGCCTCCGGCTTGTCGGCGAGAGTGGCCGTCCAGGTCTCCCAGTCGAGTTTGGTGTAGCTGGCGCGGTTGTCCAGAGGCAGGCCGTAGCGGTTGATGTGCTGAAGATAGAAGGCCACTTCCGTCTGCCGCACACGGGCGGGAAAGAGCTTGAGATCGAGAATCTGGTCCCAGACGAGGTTGTATTTCTGGCTCCATGTTCCGGGCTTGTCGAAGGCCAGTTTGTAGTGGTCGCCGTCGCGCGCCATGCTCTCCCATTGGGTGGCCATCCCGTCGGCCAGTTGGGAGTATTGCGCGGCGACTTCCTGCTTGCCGAGGCCACGCGCCATTTGGGCGTAGGCCGCCAGACCCTCGATAGCCTTGATGGAGAGATTGGCGTTGTGGGCCAGATGGCCGGCGAAGTCGTCGGTCGAAAGCTGGTTGGAGGGGTCGAGGCCCTTGTCGCGCAGGTATTCAGCCCATGCGGTGAACTGCGGCCAGTAGGCGCGAGCGAACTCCCAGTTGTCCTGCTCGCGACCCAGGGCCGCGGCCAGGATGAGCAGGTTGCCGCTTTCTTCAACGGGCATCTGGTCGTCCTCGGTGACTTCGCCGCCGCCATAGACCTGACCGTTGGCCAGCGGATAGGTTCCCAGGTCGTGGGGCGCAAAGGGCCACTTCCAGCGTGGCAAGGCGGCGTACTCCAGCACCGGCTTCAACTGCGCCTCAAGCAGCGCGGGATTGAAAAAGAGGAAGAACGGCGCGGAGGGGTAGAGCACATCCACGGTGGAGATGCAGCCGTTGGAAAAGTTCTCCTTGGGAAAGAGCAGCGGCGTGCCGTCCACGTCGGCGGCAAAGCCGTGGGCGGCCAGCGTCTGGCGATAGGCGAGGATGGCCAACTGGGCATAAGCCTTGCCACCAGTCTTCTGGAGGTCGGCGGTCAGCTCGCGGTCGAAATCGAGGCCGCGCTGACTGAGGCTGGGGTACTGGCTTTCAGCGGTGGCCAGCATCTGCTGGACGCTCTGGTTGTTGCGCTGCCAATAAGGGCGCAGCTTGCGGCCCAGGTATTCAATGGCGTACTCCTCTGTGTAAGAGAGCAGCACATGGCGGCTGACGGGCGCGCCGGCGACCTTGCCCAGCGGCAGCAAAACGGCCAGATGCGCGGCGCCCTCGCGCGGCATCCGCGGCATATCCATCTCGTCGTCGGGGGGCAGCGCGCCGCTGGCGATAAAGCTGTGGAGGGCGTTGGCGGACTCGGCAAACTGCGCGCCGGACTCGTCGGGAACCGCGAGGTGGAAGTAACCCCAGTCGATGCGCAGATTGTCTCCGGGGCGGCTGAGGACGCGCTGATCGCGCGAGCCCACGTTGAGCACGGTCAGCCCCTGGGCACGCGAACGGCCCCAGGTGACGGGCTGATCGGCGGCATCGACGGCGATGATCGGGTCCACGTCGAGCAGGATGAAAACCTCGCCTTCGCCCTGCCCGGAGACGGTGAAGGTCAGGTAAGTGACGGGGCGGGAGAGCGCGTCAAGGTCTTTGGGGAAGGCCGGCGTAAAAAAGCTCACGGTCAGAGTGACATCATCAGCGGCAAAGCGATAGACGGAGCGGGTAGGCGTGACCTCCAGCGAGAGCTGCTGCATGGCGGGAACTTCGCGCGGCTCCGCGCCCATAAAGCGCCAGCACTTGCCATGGATGCGTGCCAGGCCGGCGATGGCCTGCTCGTGACCGGTCCAGTGCTGGGTGTTGCGGTCGGTCAGATTGTCGCCCATCGACCACAGGCTGAAGTAAGGGTTGTGAGCCACAAGCGGAACCGCTGGAGGACGCTGCTGCGCCGCCAACGAAGATGCAAAGAGCAGGGATACGGTGAGCAGTAGACCGTGAAGGATGGCCGAAGAAATGCGCCGCGCAATCGATTTCATTTTTTTACACACTCTCCATTGGGCCGCTAACGGCAGTACATTCATGAACCTGAAAATTCCCGCTCCAGCCGAAAAGATAAAAACACATTCGGCTTTCGCCGCAGGCCTTAGGCTTGGAACTCAGAATACCTTCATGCGAATCACAAAGTATTTCTTGGGATCTTCGCGGATTCCCTTCACCAACTGCTGGGTCTGGTCCAGCGTCTGGTCGGCGTGATCGTAGAGGGAGCGGTTTTGAACCAACTGCCCCAACGAACCTTTACCCTCGTCCACACCCTTGAGAATCGAGTCGAGCCGGCTGACGGTGTCGTCCAGTTTTGACGCGAAGGCCGGGTCTTTGGCCAGCATGCCAAGGGCGCCGTGGCCGGCATTGATCTCAGCCACCAACTGATTGGTGTTAGTGGCGGCAGCGGTCAGGTTGTTGTAAAGAGTGTCGTCTTTGAGTAGCTTGCCTGCGCTGCCCTTGCCCTCGTCCAATGCGGTGGTGATGCGGTCGAGCCGGTCGATGGCCGAGTTGGCGCGATTGTAGAGCGCGTCGTCGTTAACCAGCTTGCCCAGGGAGCCTTTGCCGTTGGCGATGGCGCCGGTGATGGTCTCCAGATTGGCGGCAATGCGGGTGATCTTGTGGTTGAGTTCGGGGTCGTTGATCAGCGCGCCTACCGTGCCGCGTCGGGAGTTGAGCGTGTCAACCAGGGTATCAATCTTGCGCATCATGCCCTGCACCTGCACGATGGATTCATTGCTGTTGCGAACCACATCCTGGATGCTGGGCGAATCACTGGCCTTCAGCTCCGCGTTGTTGGCCGGAGCAGGACCGCGGGCGTGGGCTGAATCGAGATCGATGAAGCTGTCGCCCAGTACGCCCGCCTGGGCAATCGAAGCCGTCGAATCGGCATGCAGCAGGCGCAAATATTCGCGGCCCACCTGCATGGTTACCTCGACTGGCGTGGGGTTGCGGTCTGGAATCACGCGGATGTGGATCACATTGCCGATGGTCACGCCCTCCAGCGTAACCGGCGCGCCGTCCTTGAGACCGGCCGCATTCTCAAAATATGAGCGAAGCACAATCTTGTGCGCAAACAGTCCGCCTGTCGAGCCGGACATGAGAAGAATCAGCCCGATCAGCACGGCCATGGCCGCCAGAACCAAGGCCCCCACTCGCAGTTGCGACCACTGTATCTCTTTCCGGCTTGGCACGACACTCCCCTGACAAGAAAATGCGCAGGTATCGCCTTGAGGATAGCAGATTGATATGCCCAACAGAATACTGCCCCAGCATATACGATGGCTTTTCCGGCCCTGCGGCAGGAATTGGGCACTGGACTATTGGCAAGCGGCCAACAATTCGCCGCCCCAAATCGGGAGAGTGCCCATGCAGCTTGGCGACGGTCTATTCCGGCTGGAGTCGCTGCGTCGAGTGAAGCAGCATAAGCGAAAATGCGCAAAAATGAAATAATTTTTCATATTTTGAAAACAGATCCGATGAAGGTGCCCAAAAAAGGACAGAATCTTGTCGAGATGTGAGCGAATTTAATAATGGAATTGATATACGTGGAGATATATCGATCCAAAAAATGCGGCGAGCATTGGGCGCTTTGCGGAAGAGGCCTGGGCAGGATCGCAGAGAGGAATGAACGAGGCGGATGACGGAGAAGATGCAGTTGCAATTCGATCCATCTGTCTTCCTGGCACAGACAGGGTTAGGGCGGAGAGTCGTGCAGGTAAAGCCCAAGCAGGCGTTTTTTTCGCAGGGGGATACAGCCGATTGTGTTTTTTATCTCCAGGAGGGGCGTGCGAAGCTGACCGTTCTCTCCAATGAGGGCAAAGAAGCGACCATCGCCCTGCTCTCGGCTGGTGAGTTTGTAGGCGAAGAGTCGATGGCGGGAGTGCCGGGATTGCGAATGGCGACAGCCACGGCGATCACTTTCTGCACGGCACTCAAGATCGAGCGCGCGGAGATGATCCGCGTGATGCACGAGGAACACACCTTCAGCGATATGTTCCTGAAGTTTCTGCTGGCTCGCAGCATGAGAACACAGGCCGACCTGGTCGATCAGCTCTTCAACTCCAGCGAGAAGCGCCTGGCGAGGATCCTGCTGCTGATGGCGGAGTTTGGCCAGCCGGACGAGGCGGTGATTGTGATTCCCAAGATCTCTCAGGAAACGTTGGCGGAGATGGTGGGCACTACGCGCTCGCGCGTGAGCTTCTTTATGAACCGCTTTCGCAAGCTGGGATTTATTGAATATAACGGCGGGATACACGTAAACAAATCGTTATTGAATGTCATTCTTCACGACTGAAAAGGAAACAATCAATCTTCAGCGCGCGTGGGGCGGGCAACTAATACGCATCTTCTTGCAACTCCGCGGCTCTTTGGAAGCCGCGGAGTTGCTGTATTGAATCAATTGTTCGCATACTGGGAAGTACATTGATGTGAAGGAGCCAGCTCGCCAGGAAGATTCCTGCGCATAACTCGCGAGGAAGCCGGCGAGGTGAATGATGGAAGTCCACTGTGCGGAACGGGAGGACAATCCTCCCTTTCTATCCCTGCGAAACTCCTTGCTGAATGCATAGGCGACCGCACACTTCTATAAAAGGTATGCTCACTATCAAAATCTGTTCAATATTGCGCACAAATTGGCTCAATTGCAGAAATCTTTCCGCCAAGGCGATTCTTCGCCAGCGAAGGTTTTCCGTTCTATCCGCAACGCTGCTTTCGGAAGGTTGAAGTGACAATTTTGTCCCTGTCGCTACAATAGAAACAGTAGATGATTTGCCAAAAAGAGGAATTCTCGTGCCGTTATATGCTTATCGCTGTACACAATGTGGTTTTCGTTTTGAAAAAATCCAGAAATTCAGCGCCACGCCGGAGCTTGTCTGTCCCAAGTGCAAGGGTGTTCTCGAGCGCCCGCTCACCGCGCCGCGCTTTCACTTCAAGGGCTCTGGCTGGTATGTGAACGACTATGCCGGCAAGAGCGCCGCGCCTGCCACCGAGCCGGCCCCCGCGCCGGCATCAGTTGCGGCCAAGACTCCTTGCGGTGGAAGTTGTGGCAAGGTATGTCCAGCGGTCGCTGCCGCCTCCGCCGAGTCGAAAAGCTGAGTTACTTCGGCTTCGCGGCCTATAAGAAAAACATGGCATGCCGAAGGATTGGGAATTTTACTTGATAAGCGGTCTGAAACCATGGGCTGAAAGACCTTCCCTCAAATCCAACTTTCTGAACAGCTTCTTAGATTATTGACGGTGATAGCCGAGGTATTCATCGAAGCACTCGGCAGTTCCATGCAATAGCCCCCGAAGCGAGCGGTGCCCAGAATGGCAGCTGTCTTGTGACCTTGGTCACGTTGCTCTCTGGAATTCGCTGATAAAAATGGCCTATCGCTCCAATCTATTGAACAGTGAAGCATCTCAGGGGGGCTGGGAGGGGGTGGCGAGTCAGCGGCCATCGATTCCGCTTCTGGAGGTCGAGGTGTGTGCGGAGCGAAAGAAGCTTCAACCAGCATTTGCGAATGAGTGTGCAATCGACGTATACTGAACTACGACTATTATAGTCGTAGTTCAAGCGGCCTGCCTTGTTGGAGCGGCCCATCGGAGCCTTTCGGTTGAGTGTGTTGAGCGAATTGAATGTGGGTGAGAGCGGGGTTCTGGCGAGCCTTGGCCTGCCTGAATCCGTGCAGAACCACCTGATGCACATGGGATTTGTCCCCGGCGCGCTGGTAATGGTGTTGCGTCGCGCCCCGGCTGGCGACCCAACGGTTTACGGCGTGGACGGCATGGAGATTGCCCTCCGGCGCGAGACCGCCGCGGCCATGCGCATCCGCGCTGTGGGCGCGGATCAAGAAGTTGTTGAGGCGGATGGGAAAGAGCGTGCTTCCTCCCAGCTCCAGAAATTCGGACCCGGGGCGCCCATTCTTGAAGAAACGCCAGGGATGATTGAGGCCGAGCGATGAACGCCTGCTGCGAGAATCCGACATTCAAACCGCCTGCCACGACGGCGGCGGCGGGGCCTCTGAAGACGGTTGTGCTGATTGGGCCTCCGAACTCCGGCAAATCCACACTCTTCAACCGGCTGACCGGGTTGCGCCAGAAAGTGGCCAACTTCCCCGGCGTCACTGTGGAGCAGCGCATGGGATTGATGGCCGGGGTGGGTAGAGCCGACCTGACGCTGATCGACTTGCCCGGCATATATTCGCTCGACCCCTACAGCGAGGACGCTCGCGTCTCCATCGACGTGCTGCGCGGCAGGATGGTTGGAACGCCCAAGCCGGATGCGGTGCTGCTGGTGCTGGACTCGCTGCATCTGACGCGGCAGTTGATGCTGGCCGCGCCAGTGCTGGCGCTGGGGTTGCCTACGCTGGTGCTGCTGAATATGAGCGACTTGATGGAGGCTCGCGGCGGCTACATCGACTCGCTCAAGATGGCCCGAGAGCTGGGTGCTCCGGTGGCCCAGATCAGCGCCGCGAACGGCACCGGCCTGGATGCGGTTCCTCTCTTTCTTCATCAACAGGAGACTCGCGAAGGTCAGCAAGACGGGCGCATCGCCGCTCGGCCGCTCACCCTGCCGGTGCTGGGCAATGCAGCCAGCGCGCATAGTTGGGCCGCGCAATTGAGCCATCGCACTGGTTATCGCGCGCCGCTCTCGGCGGAGGGAACGCACCGGATAGATAATGTCCTGCTACATCGCTTCTGGGGGCCGCTGTTGTTCCTCGTTGTTGTCGTCGGCGTTTTTGAGGTGGTCTTTTCCATCGGCCAGCCTCTCTCCGACGGTTTTGGCGCGATTCTGGCCCGCATTGGCGAGTTGATCAGGCCGTTCTTGCCCGCCGGATGGGTGCAATCACTGCTGTTGGATGGCGCATGGAAGGGCATCTCGTCGGTGCTGGTCTTTCTGCCGCAGATTCTGCTGCTTTTTCTGTTCATTGGAGTTCTGGAAGACTCCGGCTATCTGTCGCGCGCCGCGCTAATCGCCGACCGCGTGATGCGCACCATTGGTTTGAATGGCAAGGCATTCATTCCGCTGCTCTCGGCCTATGCCTGCGCGGTTCCGGCGATCATGGCTACGCGCACCATCGAGAACCGCCGCGACCGGCTGGCGACCATCCTGGTCGCTCCCTTCATGACCTGTTCGGCACGCCTGCCGGTTTATATGCTCTTGATTGCCGCCTTCATTCCCAACATCACTTACCTGCACGGCTTTCTCGGCTTGCGCACCCTGACGATGCTGGGGCTTTATCTGGCTGGCTTTGTGGGGGCGATGACCACTGCATGGCTGCTGAAAAGCTCAATCCTCAAATCCAGCGAAACGCCTTTCATCCTCGAATTGCCGCAGTACCGTATGCCCACGCTGCGCTCGCTGACCCTGCGCCTGGTGGACCGGGCGCGGATATTCCTGCACAAGGCCGGCACAATCATCTTGTGCGTTACGCTGGCTCTGTGGGTGCTGGCTCATCTGCCGGTGATACAGGCAGCGGGTGGGCAAATCTCGGCGCCGGGGCTGGCCGACAGTCTGATCGGCCGGCTGGGCCACTTCATTGAGCCGGCCATTGCGCCGCTGGGCTTCAACTGGAAGATCGGCATCGGCCTGCTCTCCAGCGTTCTGGCCCGCGAGGTGATGGTCAGCACCATGGGAACACTCTACGGCGCCGATCCGGGCACACAGGCGCTCAGTCTGCAAAGCGGGCTGCATCACGACATGACGCTGGGCGGCGCGCTGGCGCTGATGATCTTCTTCGCCTTCGCCATGCAATGCACCTCGACGATGGCCGTGGTGCGCCGCGAAACCAACAGTTGGAAGTGGCCGGCGGTGCAGTTTCTTTATATGCTGGCGCTGGCCTGGGGCGCGGCATTCGTCGTCAACCACGCGGTGATGGCGTTTATCGGGTAGTTTGCGATCCCAACTATGCTCCGTGCCCCATCCATTGCATGTTCTTTATGAAATGGGTGGGAAACCACGAAACCAAACCTGCAGCAACCCTGAAAATGCTCTGGATGTTCGACTATACGCCGCTGGCTGCGGCCTTGTGGAAGTAGGCAAGCGAACGGCGCAGACCTTCCTTGAGGTTGACTTGCGGCTCCCAGCCCAGCAGGGCGCGGGCCTTGGCGATGTCGGGGCAGCGGCGCGTTGGATCGTCCTGGGGCAAAGCGCCAAAGCGCAGCTCGCTCTTCGAGCCGGTCACTTCCAGCACCGCTTGGGCGCACTCCAGAATGGTGAACTCGTCGGGATTGCCCATGTTGACCGGCAAGTGCTCCTCGGAGCGCGCCAGGCGCAGAATGCCTTCGAGCAGGTCGTCCACATAACAAAAACTTCGGGTCTGGCTGCCGTCGCCGTAAACGGTGAGCGGCTCGCCGCCGAGCGCCTGCATCATGAAGTTGGAGATCACCCGCCCGTCGCTGGGATGCAGTCGCGGCCCATAGGTGTTGAAGATGCGCACCAGGTGAGTATTTACTCCGCACGAGCGGTGGTAGGCCATCACCAGCGCTTCACCAAAGCGCTTGGCCTCGTCGTAGACCGAGCGAGGTCCGACCGGGTTCACGTTGCCCCAGTATTCTTCCGTCTGCGGATGCTCGAGCGGATCGCCGTAGCACTCTGAAGTGGAAGCGTGCAGGTAGCCGGCGTTCGAGCGGGCGGCAATCTCCAGCGTATTTTCAACGCCGGCGGAGCCGACGCGCAAAGTTTCGATGGCGAGCCGCAGATACTCCGGCGGGCTGGCCGGTGAGGCAAAGTTGAAAACGTAGTCCACCGGCCCGCAATCGAAGGGCTGGCAGATATCGCGCTCCTCGAATTGAAAGCGCGGCTCGTTGGCCAAGTGCGCGATATTCTCGCGGTCGCCGGTGGAGAGGTTATCGACGCCGACGACCGTATGGCCCTCGCCAAGCAGGCGGTCGGTCAGATGAGAACCAAGAAAACCGGCGGCGCCGGTAACAAGTACGCGCATGGTCAAAGTCTATGCTCCATAAAAACTTCGCTTTTATACAATCATCTTGCGCGGCTTGCCTTGTTGCGCCAGGTAACTTGCCGGCCGGCCCACGCTCACATACGTAAAGCCGTGATCGAGCATCTGCTGTGGCTTGTAAAGATTGCGGCCGTCAATCACGATTGGAAAGTGGACGGCCTGGTTGAGGCGCACCAGGTCCATCTCGGCAAACTCCTTCCAGTCGGTCAGAATCAGCACCGCGTCGGCGTCCTTTGCCGCTTCGTAAATGTTCGCCGCGTAAGTGAGATTCTCGGCGGCCGGCAACACCTCTCTGGCGCGCTCCATGGCGGCCGGATCGAAAGCGGTGATGGAGGCCCCCGCATCCAGAAGTTTCTTGATTACTTCGATGGCCGGAGAGTCGCGAATGTCGTCGGTGTCTCCCTTGAAGGATAAGCCGAGGGCGGTCAGCCGCTTGCCGCGCAGCGTCCACAACGCCGCGCGCACCTTGTTGAAGAAGACATCCAGCTGGGTTTCGTTGACCTTTCTGATCTCCTGGAGCAGTTGGAAGTTGACGCCCTGCTGCTGCGCCACCCAATGAAATGCGGCGACGTCCTTGGGGAAGCAGGAGCCGCCATAGCCGAGGCCCGCGCTCAGAAACCTGGGGCCGATGCGGCTGTCCATGCCCATGCCTGCGGCAATGTCTTCGATGTCTGCGTCCACCGTCTCGGCCAGGTTGGCCACGGCGTTGATGAACGAGATTTTCAGGGCCAGAAAGGCATTGGAGGCGTGCTTGATAATCTCCGCGCTCTGCGCCGATGTGACCAGCAGTTTGGCTGGGCATTGCTTGCAGCAGGTCCCCGGCAATGAACTCGGCAACGCATAGTAGTCGCCCCCGGTGAGCGGCTCATAGACCCGGCGCAAAAGATCGGCGGCGCGCTCGGAGTTGGCGCCGACGACGATGCGGTCGGGATGCAGAAAATCCATGACGGCAGTGCCTTCGCGCAGGAATTCGGGATTTGAGACCACATCGAAATTCTGTGGGATTACGCCGTAGCGATGCAGCACGCGCCGAATCCACTCGTTGGTGTAAACCGGCACGGTGCTCTTTTCCACGATGACCTTGTAGCCTTTGATGGAGCGGGCAATCTCAGAGACCACGGCCTCGACGTAGGAGAGGTCGGCGGCGCCGGTGTCGCCTTGCGGCGTGCCTACGGCGATAAAGACTGCCTCGCTCCGCTCGACGGCCGCACTCAGATTGGTAGTGAAGGTGACGCCGTGGCCGCGGTGCTTGGCCAGCAGTTCGGGCAAATGGCGCTCGAAGATGGGCACGCCGCCCTCGCGCAGGGTCTTCACCTTGGCTTCGTCATTGTCCACGCAGGTTACCTGGTGACCGATCTCGGCAAAGCAGACGGCGGCCACGAGTCCCACGTACCCGGAGCCGATCACACAGATTGAAACTGGCTTTGACATAGGCATAGGTTATTCGTTGCAGAAAGATAAGGCAAGCCTTCACCGGATGGTCAGGGTTTCATTTAATCAATGGGAAACACAGGCCAAAGATGGCTCTCTGATAAAGTGAAGTTGCCGAGACTGGTTCGTAACTTGAAAAGTGGATGAACCAGAGATTCGATAAAATAAGGAATAAACTCATGGAAATTCTTTCGCAATCCGCCGCTTCCTACTGGGCCCCCTTTCGCCTTGCTCCAACATTCTCTGAGCGGCCGTGGGGCTTTCGCGATCTTCATCCCTGGTACGACCGCGTAGCCGCGAGCGGCGAGCCGATTGGCGAGGCTTGGCTCACTGGCGACCAGTGTCTGGTAGCTAGCGGCGCCCACACCGGCAAGCGGCTGGGAGCGCTCTTTGCCGAGTCGCCGGAGAGCTTGCTGGGCAGCACCGCCGCGCGCGGTGGAAAGGCTGTTCCATGCAATGGTTCGCCACTGCTGATCAAGGTCATCTTCGCCAGGGAAAAACTCAGTGTGCAGGTGCATCCAGACGACCGGATGGCGCAGAAGTATGGCGACCCGCGCGGCAAGACAGAGTGCTGGTATGCGCTCTCAGCCGAGCCGGGCGCGCAGGTGGCCTGCGGTCTCAAACCGGGCGTCACGCTGGAGCAGATCAAGGTGGGCATCGAATCCGGCACACTTGAGAGCAGCCTGAACGCGCTCGATGTGGCGGCCGGCGAAATGATCTTTGTGGATGCCGGAACGGTGCATGCCATCTGGCCGGGGTCGATTCTGCTGGAGACCCAGCAGAACTGCGACCTGACTTACCGGATGTACGATTATGGGCGTGGGCGCGAGTTGCACATCGAAAAATCTTTGGAGGCCACGCGATTTGCGACGCGTGCCGGCAAGGTTTCCCCCCGTTCGCTCGCCGACCGGAGCATCTTGATCAATGGAGACTACTTTCGTGTGGAGCGCATCCCTGTGGCCGGCAGCAGGACGAGCGCCAGCTTGGCAAACGAAGGCGATACGGCGCCCGTGCTCCAGTACCTCTTTGTTGCGGCGGGAGCAGCGAGAATTACGGGGCCGGAGTTCGCGGCGGTGGAGTTGCCCATGGGAGGCATTGCCGCAATACCCGCGGCCTCGCCGGAGTTTCTGATCGAGGATTTGGGCGGGCCTGCTTTGAGCGGACTGGATTTGATCCGCATCACGCCTCGCTGGCCGGAAGAAAACCGATGAGTGAAGCTGGCTGGAGAGAATCGGTTATGGCCTATATCCGGGCCGAGGCGCTGCCAGTGGACAAGTTCGGGCACCAGCCGCGGGTCTATGCGCTGGCTGCGCGTCTGGGCGAAGGGATGGAGTACGACGACGACATTCTCTTTGCCGCCGCTTGGATGCACGATTTGGGAGTTTTCCTCGGACATCGCCCCTCGGATCCGAGCGAGTTGGCGAGCTGGGATCACCTTCCTTATACTCTTGCGCGCAGCCGCGATTTGCTGGCACAATGGGGCTTTCCCGCGAGCAAACTGGAGGCGGTTGCCGAGACGATCAGAACCCATCAGCCCCAGGGAGAGCCGACGTGCATTGAAGCGGTTCTGCTGCGAGATGCTGATATTCTGGAGCAGTTGGGGGCCATCGGTGCCATGCGCGTGTTGGCGAAGGTGGGCCGGGACAGCCGTTTTGCCACTTTTTCCTCGGTACTGCGGGGCTTGCGCTGGTCGGTGGAGCATTTGCCGGGTACGCTGAGTCTTGAAAGCGCAAAAAGACTGGCTGCTCCGCGGGTTGACCTGCTGGCAGCCTTTGTTGCCGCCATCGAAGAAGAGGCCGGCGAATTGTTATTTTGAATCTGCCCCAAGGGCAGCTTCTGGAAAGAAATTGAAGGCCCTCGGAATAAATCGCTGAACGAATAGTTCACCTCACATTTTCACATTGCGAATGTACACTCTACCGAAAAGGAATCGCGCGGAGAGGGACGCTGCAACAGGAAGGAGGCGCAGAATGCGTTTGAAGCTGATCATAGGATTGGCGGCTGCAGTTATTTCTATTTGCACAGCTTATCCCGCTTTTGCGCAATCCGTGATGGCAGCCACAGGCCCACTGTTGTATTCTCCGCTGGCCGTCGGTGTCGGTTTCAATATTTTTGATCCCGATCGGAAAGACGGCTTTATGTATGGCGGCGCCCTGTGGATTGACTATCTTCCCAGTCACCTGCCGCTGCATCTGAAGGGACTGGGTATCGAAGTCCTTGCGCGCGACGTAAGCATCGGCGGCAGTTCGAATCAGTCCAAAACGCAGCGGGAGGACGTCGCTTCCGGAGGCCTGATATACGCCTGGCCCCACTATCGCGCGTTGCGGCCTTACGGAAAGTTCGAGATGGGATTCGGCAATTGTGAATATTACGCTCTCAACATAAATCGCGAACCTTTTCGCTTCCACCAGTCGCGCACCATCACCAGCATGGGCGGAGGTTTGGATTTCCACATTTCCCGAAGCTTCTGGGGCCGCGTCGATTATGAATACCAGTCCTGGCCCGATTTTTATTACAACAGCCTACATCAGCCCATTGGGAGCATGAACCCCCAGGGCGTTACCATCGGCACGGAGTATCGAATCGGCTCCAGTGCCCATTGAGAGGCGCGGGGGCCGATGCCTTGCTTGGCAGTGCCGCAGCGGATAAGGTGGAGTTTTGGTGAATATGAACGCATTTTCCATGAGGCTTTTTCTTTGTGACGACGGCCGCTAAGCTTGAGAATCCCTTTCTGACTCGTTCCATTCTTGGAGTCAATGTCGCCGTCAGCAGCTATGATGAGGTGATTCGGCAGTGCCTGCTCTGGGCAGTAGAGCGGCGCTCGCGCGCGCTCTTTTTTGCCGCCGTCCACATGATTATGGAAGCCGTTGACGATCCGGCATTTCTTCCCCGGCTCAATGAAGCCGGCACGGTTTTTCCTGACGGGATGCCCGTGGTTTGGGCGCTTCACGCGCTGGGAGAGAGCCGGGCGCGGCGCATCTACGGACCAGACACAACCGTGTTGATGCTGGCCGCAGCCGAGAAAGCCGGCGTACCGGTCGGCTTCTACGGAGGAAGCCCGGCCGTTCTGGATTTGATGGCAGCCAGAGTTCGCGCGCGGCATCCGAATCTCGCAATCGCTTACTTGGAAAGCCCGCCCTTCCGCACACTCACAGCGGAAGAAGACGCCGCCACGGTGGCGCGTATCAACGCATCGGGCGCGCGCCTGCTCTTCATCGGCCTTGGTTGCCCCAAGCAGGAGCGCTGGATTGTGGAGCATATGGGCAGGGTTCCGGCGGTGATGTTCGCCGTCGGGGCGGCTTTCGACTTCATCGCCGGCAGCAAGCGGCAGGCGCCGCGATGGATGATGCGCTCAGGTTTGGAATGGGTATTTCGTTTTGTTACAGAGCCGCGGCGTTTGGCCATGCGCTACCTCAAACACAACCCCCGCTTTGTCTTCATGTTTCTTCGGCAACTTCTGGCCAGGCCTGCCTGAGTGTGCGCATCCGCGCGCCCGATTTTCCATGTGCCGCTTCCGTTTCCTACTGCGGCGTTCCAACTGGCGGCTCTGCCGCCGCCGCAATCGACGGGTCCTTCAGCTCCTTGCGCGCCTGCTTGCCGTGCGGACCGTCCGGGTCGTACACCAGCAGCTTCAGATAGTAGGCCTTTGCTTCGGCGAACTTTCCCAGGTGGTGTTCCGCCTCGGCCAGCCCCCAGTAGACCTCGGGGTTCTCCGGGTCCAGCACCAGCGCCGACTCGAAGCGCGAAAGAGCAGCCCTCCAGTTCCGGGTCTGCAAATAGTAGGTGCCAACCTCGATGTCCTTCGAAGCGGCTTCGCCGTGAGCCGGTTCCTTTACGAGAAGCCTTCTTTTTTTACCGGACTGATCGTCCTCTGGCGGCGGCAGCAGCTTCTCCAGCCCTTTGGTGCTGGAGCTGAAATTCTCCTCTTGCCCACTGGCGGCGGCAGGCTCCGGGTCGTCCGGCGAGCGCACCGGGTCCAGGTCTTCGCCCGGCAGCACAGCCTGGGTGAAGCCCGGCACATTCTCCTGCGATTCCGAATTCTCTTCTGGCAGCGCCGGTGTGTTCTTCGTTGGCAGCACCGGAACCGCGCTCGTATCCTCTGGAAAGGGGTTGGCGCTGGACTGAGCGGCCGCTGTCGGCTTCTGGCTCGCGTCTGCTGGCTTGCTTCCAGTCGAGTCGCCCGCCGGTGGCGCCTGCGCAAGCAGTTGCGAAGCCGCCATCAGGCAGCCGCCCAGCGCAAATGCAATCAAATGAATCCCTTTCATCTTCAAACGCCTCATTCTGACCACGGTCCACTGTTCACTGGCCACTGTCCGCTGTTACGATGCGATTCATACACTCCCAAGGAAAGCATCGCACACTCGCATGGCTCTCATCATCCGCTCCTCCGCCATTCACGCCGCCGGCTGCTACACCACCACCGCCATCCGCAAGGGCGCGCGCGTGGCTGAGTACACTGGCCACCGGCTCACTAAGGCCGAGGCCGACCAGGCTTACGAAGCCTCGCCCATCACCTACCTGTTTGGACTCGGGCGTGGCTCCGTCGTCATCGACGGCCATTGCACGGCCATGTTCATCAACCACAGTTGCGCGGCCAACTGCGAGACCAGCGAAGAAGACGGCCATATCTGGATCAAGGCCATCCGCAAGATCGCCGCTGGCGAGGAGATCACCTACGATTACTGCCTCTATGACGGCGGCGACGACGAGGCCCTATGCAACTGCGGCGCGCCCAACTGCCGCGGCACCATGTACTCGAAGGAAGAGATCAAACGCCGCAAGACCGCCGCAAAAAAATCCGCCAAGAAAAAGCTCGCCAAGAAAATGTGTTGAAGAGAGCGCGGGTGCCCCCGGTCCCTCGCTTTTGGGGGCCGGAGAAACCACGAACTCCATGGCGCGCAAGCTCCTTCCGCCCCACCGAAAATAGTATGCATATAATTAACCTCTCTTGGCGCACAATCAAACCATGTTCATCAGCCGCCCATCTTTGATCTTTGTCTTTGCGAGCGCAGCGAGCCTCTGGCCGCACCGCAGGTGCCGCACAATGGTATTGAGTTGGAAAAAAGAAGAGGGCGCAGGGGCAAAGGAAATACGAACAAAAGGGGAAGAAAAACAGCGACACCCCCACCCCCCCCCACCCTCAAAACCCAATTTCTGATAGGGATTAATCAATGCAAGCGAAATATAATAAACATCTTAAACAACAAGACATATGTACTCATCAGTAAACACAAACCCCGAAAAACCACCGTTTTTTAGCCAAATAACACGCCTGTTTTGCCGTTTTCGTGCGAAAACAGGCCCTATTTGGAGCAGTTTTTCATGACAGCATCTTCGCCTTTGCCTCTTCGATAAACCGGGCAGCCGCGTACCCCAGACAAGGACCAGAGTTTCGCATGAATTAGAATCAGGCTATGCCGCTGACTCGCCGCCAGGCTCTCGATTACTTTCACTCCACTGACCTGATCGGCCTGGGCTTTGAGGCGGATGCCGTGCGCCGCCGGCTGCATCCCGAAGGCGTCGTCACGTACATCATCGACCGCAACATCAACTACACCAACTTCTGCACTGAGTACTGCAGCTTCTGCGCCTTTTACCGGCCGCTGCCCAAACCCGGCGTAACTGACGCTCGTTCGGAAGAGGGCTACATCCTCGACTTTGATGTGATCTACGACAAGATCGCTGAGACCGTCGAGATGGGCGGAACCGGCGTACTCATGCAGGGCGGCATTCATCCCGATCTGAAGATCGATTGGTTTGAGAGGCTTTTCAGCGGCATCAAGCAGCGCTTCCCGCAGGTCTGGCTGCATTGCTTGACGGCTTCGGAGATTCTGGCCATCGCAAAATACTCTGACTTGAGCCTGCGCGAGACCATCATTCGCCTGCGCGCGGCGGGTTTGGATTCCATTCCCGGCGGCGGCGCGGAGATTCTGGACGACGATGTGCGGCGGCGCGTTGCGCGCCTGAAATGCAATACCGAAGAATGGGTCAGCGTGCATCGCTGTGCGCACCAGCTTGGCATGAGAACCACGGCGACAATGATGTTCGGCGTAGGCGAAACATTCGAACAGCGCGTGAATCATTTTGAAGTGATCCGCCGCTTGCAGGAAGAGACCGGTGGTTTCACGGCCTTCATCCCCTGGAGCTTCCAGCCAAAAAATACCGCCCTTGGCGGCCACGGCTGGGAGGAAGCGACAAGCGTTGAATATCTCAAGGTGCTGGCTATCTCGCGGCTCTATCTCGACAACATCGAAAACGTGCAGGCGAGCTGGGTGACGCAGGGCTTGAAGGTTCTGGAGCTGGGCCTCCACTTTGGCGGCAACGACGTCGGCTCGGTAATGCTGGAGGAAAACGTCGTGAAGGCCGCGGGCACAAGTAACTGCACAACGGAAGAAGAACTGCGCAGAATCATTCGCGATGCGGGCTTCAAGCCTGTGCAGCGGGACACGCTCTATCGGACGATGTTTTTGAACTGAGCGCCAAAGAATCATCCTGCTGAAGCAAACCCGCCAATAGAAAAGATCAGCTCAGCGGCCCTGCGCGTGCTCTCCGGCTCATCGCCAAAGCCCTCGATCCAATGCACCTCAGGCTCGCGCCGGAACCAGGTCAACTGCCGCTTGGCGTAGTTGCGATGGCCCTGCTGGGCGGCTGCTATTGCTTCTTCGACTGGCCAAGACTCCCGCAGCACGCGCAGTGCCTGCCGGTAGCCGAGAGAGTCCAGCGCCTTGACCGGCCCATAGCGGGCGAGCAGTGCGCGCGTCTCTTCAATGAGGCCAGCGTCAAAGATCTCCGCGCAACGCTGGTTGAGCCGCTCATAGAGCTCCTGGCGCGGCGGGTTAAGGCCGATGCGCAACAACCGAAATCCAGTGATCGGGTCGCGGGCCAGCGCGCGATTGCCCAGCACAGCGGAGAGCGGCCGGCGCGCGGCCAGACATATTTCGATGGCGCGAATCAGCTTGGGCGCGTCGTTCGCGTGGATGCGCGCGGCCGAGGCGGAATCGAGCCGGCTGAGCAGCCGATGCAGCCAGGCCGCGCCGTGGCGACTGCGGCTGGTTTCGAGCCGCGTGCGCAGCGCCTCATCCCGCTCCGGTCCGGCAAAAAGCCCTTCGGTGAGCGCGCGCAGATAAAGCCCGGTGCCGCCGGTGACAATCGGCAGCCGGCCCCGCCCGGCAATCTCCCGGAGCGCAGCCCGCGCCTGCCGGTTGTATTCGCCGGCGGTAAACGGCTGGTCCGGGTCGGCCACGTCAATCAGATGATGCGGCAGCCGCGCCCGTTCTTCCAGCGTCGGCTTGGCCGTGCCCAGGTCCATGCCGCGATAGACAGCCACCGAATCGCAACTGACGATCTCGCCGCCGAAGCGCTCGCCCAGAGCAAGCGACAGCGCCGTCTTGCCGCTGCCGGTTGGTCCCAGCAGCAGGACTGCCAATGGTTCTTCAGCCCCGCGCTTCATGGCCTCCACCAACCCTGGGGAAAGATCCACTGCGGATTGGTGCGCAGCAGCCAGGTGAGCAGGATCGCCGCGGCCACCAGCAGAAGCCCGAAGACCTGGTTGCGCCGGAAGACCCGCGATTGCTCCGCCCGCCGCGTCGTCTCGGCCACTTGTTGAAGGTGCGGTTTGATGCGCGTCTGCGCCACGGCAAGCTCCTCAGGAGGTTCAAAGCAAGTATAGGAGAATTCTCCGAAGCCAGGGTTTATGGGCGATCAAAGGGGGGACGCTCCCCCGGAGGTAGGTAGATTCAAACTCCGTTCAGCAGTTGCTCGCTGTGCCCACAAGAACAAAGAAGAGGGATTGGAGGCAAATGAACTTGGTTTCATACGCGCCACTTGAATGAAATGATCAGCAAACGAAAACGGACTGGATGCGATTACCACGCGCCTTGACCTGGTGCCCGCTCGAGTAAAGATGAAACTGATACAATTCCCATGGCGCGCGATTTGGCGCCTACTCCGGCATATTTTGCCGGGACCCTGAAAGGATGAATCGTCAAATGGCGTTGAACAGGCGTGAATTGCTTCAATGGATGGGCGGCGCGTGTTCCGCCCTGGCTCTCTCAAAGTTCGCCAAGGCACAGGCGGCACAGGGCGGCAACTTTCTCGGCACCAGACATTCGCTGCAAGGCTACCAGATCCCGGAGTGGTTTCGGGATGCGAAGTTCGGCATCTGGTCTCACTGGGGACCGCAATCGGCCATCGAAGATGGCGACTGGTACGCCCGCAATATGTATATCCAGGGAACGGACCAGTACCGTTATCACGTGGAGACCTACGGCCATCCCTCCAAGGTTGGTTACAAAGACTTGGTCAACAATTGGAAGGCCGCCAAGTGGGATCCCGATCACCTCATGGGCCTCTACAAGAAGGCCGGCGCAAAGTATTTCTTCAGCATGGGCGTCCACCACGATAACTTCGACCTTTGGAACTCAAAGTACACGCGCTGGAACGCGGTAAACATGGGGCCAAAAAAGGACGTTGTTGGTTTGTGGGCGAAGGCCGCGCGCAACCATGGACTCAGGTTCGGAGTCAGCGAGCACTTATGGATAAGTTACAAGTGGTTCTCTGTAAGCCACAGCGCCGACAAGACCGGCCCGCTGGCCGGCGTTCCCTATGACGGCGTCGATCCCAAGTTCGCTGACCTCTATCACGACGCAGGCTGTGCGCAGTTCGCCGACAAACTCGATTGGACCGACGACGGCATTCCCGACTCCTGGCGCAAGCACTATCTCGACCGCATGACCGACCTTATCGACAAGTATCAGCCTGATCTGCTTTATACCGACGGTCATCTTCCTTTCGACGAATACGGTCTGAAGATGGTGGCGCACCTCTACAACGTGAGCGCGAAGCTGCACGGCGGAAAAACCGAAGCCGTCTACACCAGCAAAGAGGCATCGGACTGCGCCATCGGCACTTGCTTGCTCGATCACGAGCGCGGCGTCTCTGACAGCATCGCCCCGAATCCCTGGCAGACCGACACTTGCATCGGCCAATGGCATTACAAGCGCGGGGAAAAGTATAAGTCGCCCAAAAAGGTGATCGACCTGCTCACCGACATTGTCAGCAAGAACGGCAACCTGTTACTCAATTTCCCGCTGCCCAACTCCGGCGAACTGGACTTTGAGGAGATGAAGGTTCTGGAGGGCATCACCGCGTGGATGCAGGTCAACAGCGAAGGCATCTTTGCTTCGCGTCCGTGGAAGTTATACGGCGAAGGCCCCTCCACCAAAACCAAGATCGAGACCGGCAACTTCAACGAGGACAAAACGAACGACCTGACCGCCGAGGACGTGCGCTTCACCACCAAGAACGGCAAGATCTACGCCTTCGTGATGGGCCGGCCGGAAAAGGAAGCGGTCGTCAACGCTCTCGGCCTCGCCAGCCCGCAGAATCTCGGCAAGATCGGCAAGGTCGAGCTGCTTGGTTACAAGGGCGATCTGCAGTGGAAGCAGGACGACTCCTGCTTGAAGGTTAAGATGCCTGCCGAGAAGCTCTCCGACGTGGGCATTACGCTGAAGGTCGAACTGGTATAGCAAAAGGCGGTTAAACTCAGGGGTTCCTGACCAATTCGACGCGGATTCCAAACCATTCTGTCGCTGACAAGCAGCGGCAGAATGGTTTTCCGTTTTAGTAGGCGGGCGGCAGGGAGGGGTCGCGGAAGGCGGAGTTGGAGCGGCGGATGTCGCCTACGGAGCCGAAGTTGGCGATGGTGAAGCTGTAGAGGTACTGTGTCTCGTTGCGCACTGAGCCGAGCTCGAAGCGCCGGTAGCCCACGCTGAGGCCGCAGCAGTTCCAGTTGTAGACCGCCTGCGCTCCAGCGTAGATCAGAGAGTCATAGGTATAGTCGTAACCGGCGTTGGCGGCCAGATTGAAGCCCACGCCGCTGGGTTTGCCGATAGACAAGAAGGGCTGAATCTGCTGACTCTTGATGGTGGAGGCGGCGCTGCCGTTTTCATCCACGGCGTTCAGCAGCGCATGGCCCAGCCCGAGCGTGGTCCGGCCCCAGCTGTAACCGGCATAGAGGTTGTCGGCGCCAAAGTGGCCCAACAGGGGATCGTAGTCCATATCCCACTCGATGCGCAGGTTGTCGATGGCCTCGAAGCGCATGCGCGAGGTGACGGGCGCGATGTTGCGTGGCGCGGTGAGGAAGGCGACGCCGCTCATCTGCAGTGTGGCGTCGAAGACGTTGCGCCGGTTGGCGATCAGCGCCCCGCCGAAGTGGGGATCGAGGAAGAACTTCTGCGCAATCTGCCAACTGGCCCACTCGCGCGGCGCTTGTGCCGGGCACCCGCTTGTGGATGAGGCTTCCTCCGGTGCACAGGGCCTAGCTTCAATGGGGCGAAGAAAAAGGCGCTGGGTCAGGGACAAGCCCACTTCGTCGGTGTTGGTGGCGATATCAGTGGTATCGACCAGCAGCACGTTGCGGGCCTGCGCGCCGATGCCGGTCACGGAGCGGTAGCTGATCTCCGGCTCGATGACGTGGCGCATCTCGCGATTCCAGTGGTTAAGGATAAAATCGCGCTCCAGGGCAGGCGGACGCAGGTCAACCGAAACTTCAAAATCGCTGCGGTTGAGGGCTTGGCGGTTGAGGGCGGGCGTTCCGTTGCCGGTTGTGGCCAGGTTGGGCGTCTGACTGACGGAATAGGCGGTCTCGCGCAGCGCAGCCTCGGCAACCAAGCTCCAGCCGCCACCGGAGAGCGGCAAGGTGAGATGCGGATAGAAGTCGTAGCGGACGGCGTTGCGAGCGTGGAACTCCGGCTCGGAACGGTTCACATAGCCGAGCGATGAGCCCATTCCCCAATCGAGCCGCGCAACGCCCATCGGCCGGTCGAGGACGTCGAAGCGCAGGTTGGGCAGGTGGATAATTCGGGCCTCGTCGCCGTTGGCCGAACTGGCAAAGCTCTGAAAGCGTTCCATCGAACCGGAGGCAATGTAGCTGTTGTGGGTGTGGGTGAGCGAAATGTTGCTTTGAACCTCGGAACTGACCGCCTGAAGGAAATTGTCGTTGAAGACCAGCCGGTAAATGTAGCGTGAGAGGTATTCGACATTGCCGGCGAGCCTGGTCTCCGGCGAAAGGTCTTTGCGGCCCTGGGCGGCCACATCCACGCCGCCCTGATTGGTGAGCACCATTTGGGTTGGATCGGCGGCGCTGGGCAGCTCGACGCCGCGGTCCAGCAGGGCATTCCAGCGCACATTCAGGTGGTCAAGCCCTGGGCCCCGGTAACGGAAGTCGCCGTTGGGCGCCCAGCCGCGCTTGCTGTAGTACTCCGTTCCGGCGACCATGTCCATGTTGCGGTTGATCGCCCAGTAAACCTGCTCGCCCAGGGTGAAGCCGCGGATCGACGAACCGGTGCTGACGAGGGGGATCAGGAAGCCGCTTTCACGCCCTGTATCGTCCACTGGATGGCGAAGGTAGGGCAGATAAAAGATGGGCAGGCCGAGAAATTTGAAGAGAGCATTGGCGGTGGAAGCAGTGTTGTCTTCCAGCTTGATGGAGCGGGAGTAGACCTGCCAGTCGGGCCTGGGCAGCCGGCAGTTGGTCATGGTGCCGTCGATCAGGCGGTACTGGTCCTTGCCGGTCTCCAGCAGAACCCGCGCGGTGAAGAAGAAGGGATTTGCAGTGGAATAGACCGTCGAGCGGCCCAGGGCGCGCACCCCTTGCGAGCCGTGGACGTTGTAAAAACGTGCGGTGTACGTATTGAGCCGCATCTCGCCGCGTGTGGCGTAGATGAGCACATCGTTGGGTCCGCCAGCTACCTGCAGATTGCCTTCCGCCTCCAGAATCGTGGTGGATTGGTGATAGACGACCTTGTCAGCGCGCAGAATATATTCACGGTAGCGGACTACCACATCGCCGGTGAGGGTCCAGATGTCGCCCACGCGGCTCTGTCTTCGCGCTTCAAGCTCAACCGGCACGCCGCCTGCCGGCTCCGATTCCGGTTGAGCCACGGGAAGAATCTCCTCGCCGGGGTCATTCGGCAGGTTCGATGCTGTTTGCGCATCTGTGGAAATCGCCGTGGGCGCGGCTGCCTGAGCGGCTGCTTGCACCGCGGGATGTGCCGCATTAGTCAACCCCTGTCCCTGAATTTGCAGGTGACAGAGAGACAGCAGCGTGATAATCATTAAATCGCGAGGAAACATTCCAGGGCCAAGGTCAGCATAGCAAAACAGGCTTGCCTTGTATGGGACGCGCGCCGGGAAACTCCGGCATCAGGCAGAAATTGCAAGCTTTTCGCCGTGCTCAAAGCACGCCATCCGTGTAATGGCAGTTTGTAGTTGCGCGGCCTTTCTTTTTTGGAATCGATTTATGAGAGCCTCGCGAACATCGGGATTCAGGACCGGAACAGCCGCTCTGGGCCGTGTCAATCGGCACAAGGCGCATCAGAAGGGAAACAGAGGCCTTGAGCACATCGGTACGCCAGCCTGTCAGCGCATCATCCTTGAAGCAGGAAGTGGACCAGCGCCTTGCAGCGCACCGGAGCCGCAGAGGCTTGTCGAAGGCCAAGCCGGCCGTGACGGCCCAGAGTTGCGCCGCCACCAGCAATCACGCCTCTCTGGCTGCCCGCGTGGCCGCCCGATATGCTCATGCCCCCAGCTTCAGCCAGATGCAGGCCGCGGAAACTGTTGCTCCGTCTGCAGCCCTTCCGTTCGATTCCGGTGAAAAGATGGAAACGATCAAGGCTGTGGACGAGGAGCCACAAATTGGTTTGTTCGCGTTTGAGCCTGTCACGGGGGATCTCTTCGGGGCTGAAAAGGCTACGGAAAAACCCATTGCGGAGGAAAGCGAGACTTTCAACCCCCGCATCAAGCCAGAAGAAATAACGCAAGCTTTCGTTTCGGAGGAAAGTCTTCAGCCGAGTTCACCCGCATCCCAGGATTTATCCAAAGCCAGTGAAGCCCGCGATGATGCTGCTGGCGCGGTGGCGCAAATGGAAACCAGCCAGCGCCCGTTCGCGGTTCATTTCATTGAGAATCGCAGGGAGGAACCGGCGGTGGATGAGAGCGCGCGGGCCGAAGAGGAGCTTGCGCCTGTCGAGCCGGATCTGCCTATCTACGCCAACCTCATCGAGTTTCCACGTGAGCTGGTTGCTCCTCGCAAGAGGCGTCCGCAGTTGGCCGAGATGCCCTTCGCGGTGGATGGAGTGGAAAAGCCGTTGAGCATCTTTGAGGTGGCCCCCGGCCTTCTCTCCAGCGAATCCGGGGAGTTTGCTGCGCCTGCATGGCCGGAGCCAGAGTGGTCGGGCGTCAAACTGGAGCCCCAACCCGCTTGCGCGCCGCAGTTTCAGGAGGCGCCTGCTTCGCGGCAGCCGTTGGACCTGGCGCCGATCAACCGGCGACTGATGGCGGTTTTGGTGGATGGAGCGCTCGTCACTGCGGCCTTTCTGGGAGCGGCGCTGGTGGCCGCCTCCCACATCATTCACCCGCCCGCGGTGAAAGTCCTGGAGTTGAGCGCGGCGTCGGCCTTTCTGCTTGTCGGACTGTTTTACCAGGTGTGCTTCTTCACTCTCACCGAGGCCACGCCCGGTATGCGTTACGCACGCATCTCGCTTTGTACCTTCGACGGCCAGCGCCCCACCCGCGCGCAGTTGCGCAGCCGGTTGGGTGCACTGCTGCTGTCAGTGCTTCCGGCGGGGCTGGGCGTCGTTTGGACGCTCTTTGACGAAGACCGCCTGAGCTGGCATGACCGCCTCTCACGCACCTACCTGCGCAAGAATTGAGATGCTTGGGTTGGCTGCTGTGTTTAAGAGTGCGCCGGCCTGAAGACTGATCGCCCAGCCGGCTGGCTCTGGCCCGCCAATTTTGCGCCGGGCTGTTGTCCGTCCTCCAGGCTAAACTGGCGGATCATGGCGTCCAGATCGCTGGCCAGTGTGGCCAGATTCTTGAGGGCTTCAACGGCCTCTTCCGCGCCCTGCGCATTCTCAACCGACAACTGCGAAATATGGCCGGCGGACTCGGAGATTTCGCCCGATGCCGAGGTCTGCTCGGTGGCGGCGGTGGCGATCAGGTTAATCTGGTTTTCCACCTTCTTGGACGAGTAGATGATCGCCTCGAGGCTATGGCGCGCGTGGGTGGTTTCTCCCATGCCGGTTTCCACGGCCAAGCGACTGTCCTCCATCACCTGCAAGGTATCGCGCGTCCCTTCCTGGATGCTGCGGATGGTGTCTGAGATTTCTTCGGTGGCGCTTTTGGTGCGCTCGGCTAGTCGGCGAACTTCGCCGGCGACGACGGCGAATCCCCGTCCATGCTCACCGGCGCGGGCCGCTTCAATAGCCGCGTTCAGGGCCAGCAGGTTGGTCTGTTCGCTGATCTCCTGAATCACGTTGACCACCTTGCCGATCTCCTCGGAGCGATGAGCCAGCGAAGTCATCTTCTCCGAGACGGTACTGGTAGCTCCGGCGATCTTCTCCATCGTCCCGACGGCGGCCTGCATCACCGACCCGCCCTGATCAGCCGTCTCAGCCGACTTGCGGCTGGCGCTGGCGGCGCTCTCGGCGTTGTGGCTGATCTCTCCGATGGTCGCTGTCATCTCCTGCGCTGCCGCGGCGATCTGGTTGATCTTGCTGCACTGGGTATGCGCATTGCCGGAGATCTGGACCGAGCGAGTGCTGATTTCGGTGGTGGCCGCCGAGAGCGTGTCCGCGCACTGCTCCACAGAGACAAGAACACTGCGCATGGAGGCGACGCTGGCGTTGAAGGCCTCGCCCACGCGGCCGATTTCGTCGCTTCCCGACACTTCGACGAAAGCCGTCAGATCCTTTCTCGCCAAACTTTCCAGCGCGGTCATCACTTTTGCCAGCCGCGGCGCAATCACACCCGTCAGCATGGTGCCGATCAGCGCACAGAGAAGAACAATCAATAGTGTGACTCCGGTGCTGATCCAGAGGGCGTGTTTGCTGGCCACTGTGGCGCTCATCGACTCCTCGCTGCCGGACTTGATATCGAGTTGCAATACTTCATCCGTGGCTGACTGAGCGTCGTCGAGCGCTTTGATCGTAGCTGGCGCGATGAGAACATCCAGTGCATCGCCCGTCTTGGTGGCCGCAAGCAATGCAGCGCCGCGATTACTGGCTTCCATGTATTGTGAGAAGGCACCGGTGAGTCTTTGGAAGAGTTCGCGCTCGCTGTCATTTCTGATCAGCGGTTCGTATGCTTTGACCGCGGCCGGATAGGCTGCCAGGGCTTTCTCGCGCTTCGCCGTATAGGCGGCCGAACACGCCGGGTCTGTGCACAGCAGCAGGGCCAGATCCGAATGCCGCACCGTGGCGATTGCTCCGCCAATTTCACCCAGATGAACCACGGAAGGGAAGCCGTTATTGCTCACATCCTCGCTCTTGGCGGCGATGGTTCGGAAGGTGATGAACGAGAAAGCACCCAAGAGGATACAGAGACTGCATACGATACCGAAGGCGACGGTGAACTTGCGCGAGACAGGAAGATTTTTGAGCCAGTCCATGCGGATGCCCTTTCCAAATTGATTCTCTGAGTTCATCGGCGCAAGGCGGTGGGACTTGAGTACCAGCTTGGTGGATTTGCAGTTGAGCTAAGGGAAAAAGGGGAGGGATTCTATTTTCAGAACAGGATATAACTTGGCCTCAATAATTGATTTGGCCCAAAAGTTTTGAAACGCCACGCCCCATCCATTCCGCGCTCTTTGCGGAACAAGTGGGAGGGAGAATTGCATTTCTCCTGATCTGGATTAGGCGGACAAAATGGGAATAAGCTCACTTTGCGGGCAGCGTCTCCCGCTCCCGCGTGTTCATGAAGGCGCGGCCCGCGCCCTGGGAGCGCAGATTGGGGTCGTTGATTGGCGGCCGGCTCTGCTCGGCGTTGAAGCCGCGCGCCAGCCTGGGATTGGGCTTGAACCTGGGCGGCCCGCCGTAGAACTGGCGCGCATGGCTCAGCAGCATCCCTGCCCGCCCGTGCATGGGACGCACAATTCCCCGTACCTGCACGTCCATGTCGCGGTACTTGTGCAGTTCGCCCACCTCGTCGCGATCCTCCCACAGGCTCACGATGGTGAAGCGGCACTGCTCGTCGGGCGTCTGTGGCGTGCAGACATCCAGAAAGCGCGTTCCGTCGGGCAGCTCCACCACGTCGTAAATGTGCGCCGAGACGCACACGTCCTTGTTGACGAACCCGGTGGCTTCATCGGCGGTTACGCACGGCTTCTGCCCGCCGCCAAAGGCCAGCGCCGGCCAAACCGCGGCCCACAGCGCCACCCATCCCAACCTGCGCGGAACCATATGAAGCCTCCCATGCAAAACGAGGACCTGCCATGAACAGGTCCTAAATGGTTTCTCCCGGTTTCCAGCGCACCACCTCAACGCCGGCATCCACCAGCGCCGCCAGCGCCTCCGGGCTTCCAGTCAGCGGCGGGAAGGTGCCGAAGTGCAGTGGAAGCACTATCCGCGGCTGAAGAAAGCGCACGGCCATGGCGGCTTCCTTCGGGTCCATGGTGTAGTGCCCTCCGATGGGAAGCATGGCCACTTCGGGGTGGTATAACTCCCGAATCAGATTCATATCTCCAAAGACCGCTGTGTCTCCGGCATGGTAGAGAATCGGGCCATCGGCGATGGTCAGTACAAATCCCGCTGCCACGCCCACGTAGTGGGCGCCCGTTTCGTCCTGCGCGCCCGATGAGTGCCTGGCCTCCACCATCGTCGCCGCCACTTCGTTCAGTTGCACGGTTCCGCCTAGATTCATCCCGATGGTCCGGACCACGCCCTTGCCGGCGAAATAGCCTGCCAGCTCATGGATGGCCACCACGGTGGAGCGGTGTTTGGCGGCTACCGGCACAACATCGGAGATATGATCGCCGTGGCCGTGCGTTGCCAGAATGAAATCGATCTTCGCCGGCAGTACAAAATTTTTGGGATAGCTGGGATTCTGTGCGAGGTAGGGATCGATGAGAAGATTTGTTCCTTGGGCGGTCTCGACAAGCACCGTCGCGTGTCCCAGCCAGGTGATGTGCGTTCCTTGCAAGTTCATCCTGGGTTCTCCTTTTGAAACGGCTGGCGCCTCATCATCCGTCAGCGCGTGACGATCAGCTCCGAGACGCTGTCTTTGGCCAGGAACTGGCGATAGCCGCTCCAGGCGGCAAAGAGCCGCTCGATGCTGCGGTTGGAAAAGGCGCGCTGAATGGGAATCTGCTCGGCCAACTGCGCCTCCACTTCGTCGCCGGCCGTCAGATGGTAGCGGCAATATGCGGTTTCTTCGCCCTGCATGCGGGTGTGAAAAAAGGCCAGCACCTGCCCACCGGGATTGGTAGCCTCAAAGAGCCGCTGCACCACGGGCGCCACCAGAGGCTCGGGCAGATAATCAAGGGCGGTCCAAAGCAGCACCACATCAAACATCCGTCCGCCAAAGTTGAGCGATTGATTCAGAAAGCCCTGGACGTCCCATACCGGATTGCCCTCTTTGTCCGTGCTGCGCTGCCAATTTTCCGTGCAGGCATCGTGTACCACATCGGCCAGAAAGACACTATGGCCCAGGCCGGTCAGGTAGTTGATGTTCGCCGGAGAGCTGTAGCCGATGTCGATGGCGCGCAGGCCAGACTCCGCCAGAAGACGCTTGCGCAGCACCTCCCATCCGCCCGAGCGGCGCGGCACCCTGGGCCCGGTAAAGCCCAGTGCGGAAGCCTCAGGCGCGCTCTCTTGTTTCTTGCCAAACCAACGGCTAAACACCCTGAAATCTCCTTGAGGTCAAGCAGATAGCGCATGGATACTGCGGCGCGCGGTAAATTATCAAATCTTCCCGCCGGCTTGCGACGCGCCTGCTCCATCGGGGCCTTTTGAGACCCCTTGTGTCAGGTCAACCTTGCCGCGAAAGACCGCATTGTCCTCGATCGAAAGGCGAAGAGCGCGGATATCGCCCACCACCTGGCTGCCGGCTCGCAACTCCACCCGCCCGCTGGCCTCCAGGTTGCCCTGGACTTGGCCCAAAACCAGAATTTCCTTGGCGGAAAGGTCGGCGGCAACAGTTGCGCTCGGGCCGATCGTCAACCGGCTCTCCACAAGGCTCACCGTCCCCTCCACTCGCCCATCCACGATCAGGTCTTCACTGCCCTTCACTTCGCCGCGAATCACAACGGTCTTGCCGATACGCGCTGGAGCGTTTTCTATTGCCATGGTCTGCATCCTTCCGGGGCTTGATTCATGCGTTCACTGAGATTGGGTTGCCAAGCAGCGCCTGCCCCTGCCGCCGCTTTTCGGGACAGCAGGAACGCACGCCACCCGCTTGATTCCGCCAGTTCCCCACCATTGCTTCCGGCCCTGAACGAACTATAAGCAATCCGGCCGCATCGCTTCAATCATCTTAGCGCGTTTGGCAATGAAGGCCTTCACTCCTCCGCCTTCCAGACGTACGCTTCCGGCTGCGGCAGGCCGATGTGCGCCAGCACGCGATAGACGAACTGCCGCGCCATCTCGGTCGAATCCGCGGGCTGATTATAAAAGGCCGGAATGCAGGGGAAGATCACCGCCCCGGCCTCGGCGGCCAGCGTCATATTGCGCAGATGAATGCGATTGAAGGGCGTCTCCCGCACACACAAGATCAGCGGACGCCGCTCCTTCAGCGTCACGTCGGCGGCGCGGGCAATGAGCGAGTTGGCCAGCCCAAGCGCAATTGCCGCCAGCGTGCCCATCGAGCAGGGAAGGACGATCATTCCCTGCGCAGGATAGCTGCCCGAGGCAATCGCCGCGCCGATGTTCGCGTCGGAGTGCTGCACGGTTTTTGTCGGCGGTGCGTCCAGCAGCTTTTCCAGCAAGTTGTTGCGCCCGCTCACGCCCAACTCCTCGGCCATCACGCGCAGCGAGTTCTCTGAAGCAACAAAATGTACGCGGGCGACGCGCTCATCGGCCTCCAGCGCGCGCAGCATTTCGCGGCCAAAGACCGCGCCCGATGCGCCGGTAACTGCGAGAGTGAGATTCATAGATGAACTCCGTCCCTACAGGACTCTCATTCTACAATCGCGATCTACACCCCGCGCTTCAGCGTGGGGCTAACCAGCCTTGCGCCTACGGCGCGCATTTGCCTGCGCCCAGGTCTCGCATTAGAAACCTGGGAAAACCATCATTGCGTATCCTCACTCCGCGCCCACTCTTCCAACATCATGGAGTATTCATCCGAGTGGCCGATGGCCGTAAAGCGCTTCACTTCATTGAGCGCTTCGTTGCGCTCGCCCGCGGCCCACAGCACACGAAAAAAGAGCATCGAAACCCGCTCCGAGGCAGGCTCTAATTGAATCGCCACGCGGCCTTCTTCAATCGCCTCGCGATGCCGGTCTCTGAGCGATAAAATCCACGCCAGATAGCCGTGTGCAAGCGCCGAGCGGGGAAACTCCTCGACCAGCGCTGTTAAAATCGTTTCCGCAAAGGCCGCGTCGCCCTCCGCCTCCGCGTCAACCGCTTGGCTGACGACCCCTGTCACCCGAGGATTGTCTTCTTCTGGTCTTTCGTTCATCGCCGTTACTCGCCCAACACTCGCTGGAAGATCGCGTCCACATTGCCCAGTTGCCGCGTGTAGTCAAAGGCGCGTGCGAGTTTTTCCGGGCTGAGCAGCGCGGTAATGGCCGGATCGCGCGTCACTTCATCGCGGAAGATCAGATCTTCTTTCCATGCGCGCATGGCGTGCGACTGAACGAGTTTGTAAGCGTCCTCGCGCATCATGCCCGCCTCGGCCAGGTCGAGCAGCAACTGGCCGCTGAAGATCAAACCACCGGTCGATTCCAGGTTCCTCTTCATGCGCTCCGGATAGACCAGCAGGCGGTAGATCAGATCGGTTGTCTTGGCCAGTAGATAATCGACCAGAATCGTCGAGTCGGGAAAGATGATGCGCTCCACCGAGGAATGCGAAATGTCGCGCTCGTGCCAGAGCGGAATATTCTCAAAAGCCGCTTGCGCATTGCCGCGCAGCACGCGCGCTAGGCCGCTGATCTGCTCTGAGGTAATCGGGTTCTTCTTGTGCGGCATCGCCGAAGAGCCTTTTTGCTTTTCGCTGAAGTACTCCTGCGCTTCGCGCACCTCGGTGCGTTGCAGGTGGCGTACCTCGACGGCAATCTTGTCCAGCGTGCTGGCGAGAATGGCCAGCGTGGAGATGTAAGCCGCGTGACGGTCGCGCTGAATCACCTGCGTGGCCACAGGCGCAGGTTTGAGGCCGAGCCGCGCGCAGATCTTTTCCTCGTGCTCCGGTTTCAGATGGCCAAAAGTGCCCACGGCGCCCGAGAGCTTGCCGACGCGCATCTCTTCGGCTGCCGCGTCGAAGCGAATCAAATTGCGCTCCATCTCGGCGAACCAGTTGAGCAGCTTGAGGCCGAAGGTGGTTGGCTCAGCGTGGATTCCGTGGGTGCGGCCGATAGTCGGCGTGTGCTTGAACTCGACCGCGCGGCGCTTGAGTACGTCCAGAAATTCCACAAGCCCCGCGCGGATCAACGCCGAAGCCTCGGCAATCTGCAACGCCTGCGCCGTGTCCACAATGTCATTCGAGGTCAGTCCGTAGTGCAGCCAACGCGACTCGGCGTCCAGGCCTTGCTCTTTCAGCGTCTCCGCTACAGCCGTAGTGAAGGCGATCACGTCATGCTTCACCTCGGCCTCGATCTCCTGAATGCGGGCGACGGAGAAGTCGGCCTTGGTAGCAATGGCCTCGGCGGCGACGGCGGGAATCACGCCGTCCTCGGCCAGAACGGTGCTGGCTGCCGCCTCAACTCGAAGCCAGCAGCGGTACTTGTTCTCATCGGTCCAGATGCGGCCCATCGCGGGGCGTGTATAGCGGTCGATCACGAGATTCTCCTTGCCTGAGCTGGTTTTTGCGGCTGGGCTTCAACTCTTTATCTATTGTATGAGAATTGTTAACGCGCACAAAAAGGATGGGAGACTCCGAACCTGAAGGGTTTCACTCGCGAGGAATTCCCAGTCGCTCATGCAGTTCGTCCACCAGCAGCCCGCGCCCCGGCTTGTAGGGCTGGAACCACTCGCCGTCAATCACCAGTTGCGGCACGGCGCGCTTGCCCACGCGGAGCAGTAGTTCGGCCGAGGCATCTGCGTCGTGGTCGATGTCAATTTCCGAGTACTCGATGCCGTGCGAAACAAGGAACTTGCGCGCGGCGCGGCAATCTCCGCACCAGGAAACTCCATACATCAGCACATTCATGGCACCATTGTAGCGCCTGTGCGGCTTCATTTGGTTGCAGGGGTAATCGTCTGGCTCCCGGCAGTGACCACGCAGCCCGCGGTTTCGCAGGTGATATTACTGTAACTTGCGTCGGCATCGCTCAGCGCGGTCAAGTAAGAGTTTCCCGTCACCACCCATGTGCTGGCCGCGTCCAGCGTCAGACTCACCTTTGTGCTGGTGGAGTGAACGGCATTGATGGCGCCGGTCAGCGAGGAGGGGACAGGCGTGGATGCGGTGTCGGATTGCAGCGTCAAGGCAAGCGTGCTGCTGTCGTCCACTATCACGTCGCCGGTCAGCGTTGTCCCGTAGGCGGTGAAGGTGACCAGGCCTCCGTTGGAGCCTTCCGCGCCCCAAGTGCCGTTGTTCAGCGCCGCTGCCGACAGCAAGGTTCCCTGGCTGTCGGTCGTGGTCGAGGTCTCATTGGTCACCGTCACATCGGTCAGCGTGATCTTGGCCGTTGTGTTGGCCACGGCAAATACCGTCGCGGGATTGCTCTGTCCGGTAGTATTCACGCCGCTGGAGCAGCTTGTGCTGGAGGCCGTCACCGGGCAGGTGTAAGCGATGGAGCCGCTGGTCATCGTGAATTTGGCAGTGACCGTGGCTTCAGTTGCCGTTGTGTCCTGATAGAGCAGAATGCCGCGATAGCTGCCCGCGGCGCTGCTGAGCGTTGTTCCGTTCAAGATCACCGACCCGGCGCCCTCCACCACAACCGCCTCGGCGTCAGTGGCGGTCAAGCTGCCATTGGTCGCAGTCACCGTGCCGCCGCCTTGATCCGTGGCCACCGCCGCGCTGTCCAACCCGGAGGTTGAAGCCGTTACATCGGTCAGAGTCACCGATCCGCCTTCAGCCGCATCCACGGCGTGGGCATTTGCGCCACGGGTCGTAATCGAGTTGCCGCTCAGGCTGATCGCCGCGCCGTCTCCCGAGGCAAAGACGCCGTTGCCGTATTGGCCGGTGGTGAGGATGCTGCCGCCGCCGGTGATGTTGATAGCTGCGCCGGAGGCAGTGGTGGCGCTCGACCCGTAGGCCAGCACCGCGGCGTTGGTGCCGTAGACGCTGCTGTCGGTCAGGTTGCCGCCCGCGCTTGTCGAGGTGATAGTCGGATCGGTCACGGCGACTGCCGTGCCGGAACTCTCCGCGCAGATGGCGCTCTCGTCGGCGGTGGAAACATCAATGGAAGGGTCGGTCAGCGTATTGTCAGTGCCGCTGGTGAATGTATTGGATGCGGCGGAAAATACGCTGTTCGTGCTGTCTTGATAGCCGCACTCCGACGAACTGGAGGAGCCGACCGTGATGGTAATCGCCGCGGATGTGCTGGCGGCATAGGTCGTATTGCCGCCGTAGTCGGCCGTGATCGTATGCGCGCCGCTCGTGGTGAACGAGGTGGACAGCGTCGCTGTGCCCGAACTCAGCGTTCCTGTCCCCAGCGAAGTCGAGCCGTCATAGAAGGTAATTGTTCCGGTGGCGGCTGTGGGCGAAACCGTGGCCGTAAGCGTGACGCTCTCACCCTCCGTGGGCGTCATGCTCGAAGAGGCGACCGTGGTGGTGGTGGCGGTGGTTCCTGCTGCGCTCACCACAAAAGAGACGGCCGTGGAGGTGCTAGCCTCATAGGTCGAGTTGCCGCCATAATCCGCCGTCAGCGACAATGTTCCAGCGGCCGTGAACGAGGTGGTCAGCGTCGCCGTGCCGGAACTCAGCGTTGCCGTGCCCAGCGAAGTCGAACCGCTATAGAAGGTAACCGTCCCGGTGGCGGCCGTGGGCGAAACCGTGGCCGTCAGCGCGACGCTCGCGCCCACAACCGCAGAGGTGGGAGAAGCCGTCAGCGTGACCGTGCTGGTCGTGGTGCCCGCGGGCGCCTGCCAGAAATTTCCGCAGCCGGCCAGAAACGGCGTCACGGCAAACGTCAGCATCATCAGCGGTTTTGCCATGCCTCTGTATTGATTCTTCATCGAATTCTCTCGATCCTTCGGTCGAAAATAGAAAAACGCGTGAGTACAGTGGCAGAGCCACCCAATGAAAGGACGCCCGCCGCGTCCGCCGCGCTCAAGCTAGAGCGGTTCTCCAATTCCTATGCCCTTTTTACGGCTGGGGCAGCACCAGCACCTCTACGCCGCTGGCCGCATCCTTCTGGCGAAAAACCTGCTCGGTGGCCTTCTGAAACTGCTCCGGCTGCGCGTTGGGAATGTCGGTAAAGGTTTGCGGATTTCGATCCGTCAACGGGAACCAGGAACTCTCTACCTGAACCATGATACGGTGGCCGTGGCGGAAGGTGTGGAAGAGATCGGGCATGGTGAAGTTAAGGTCGGCCTCTTTGCCCGGAGTAAGCGGCTCCGGCTTCTCCCAGCCATTGCGGAATTTGGCTCGGAACGGCTCGCCACGCAGCAGTTGCTCATAGCCGCCCATGTGCAACGGCGGCGCATCCAGAATGCGCTTGTTGGGGCGAGTTTCCGCCTCGCTGGAATAATCCTCCGGGTAAACGTCAATCAGCTTCACGTCAAAGTCCGAGTCTGTGCCGCTGCTGGCAATCTTCAGCCGCGGCGAGATCGGCCCGGCGATGGTCACATCCTCTTCCAGCGGCTCGCTCTCATAGACCAGCACGTCGGGCCGGTAGCTGGCGAAGCGCTGATCGTCTACCATGTAGCGCTGCGGCACCGTGTCGGTGGTGTAGCCCACAAACGGAACCGGATGATCGGGATCGCTCACATACTCATCCACGCCGCTTTCTTCCGTGGGCTTGTCGAAGCTCAGCTTGCCGTTGGCGTGGAAGTAGAGCGTCCGCGCCACGGCGGCCTTGGGCGGCCACGCATCCAGGTTGTGCCACACATTCGTGCCTGTCTCAAAGACCACGGCCTTGGGTTGCGCTTTTCCCTTGCCCTTCAGATAGAACTCGAAAAACGGAAACTGCACATTGGCGCGAAAATACTCGCCGGTCTTGGCGTTGAACTCGACATCGCCCAGCCGGCTGCCGTCGCCGCCCGCCCAGCCGCCATGCACCCACGGGCCTTCCACCAGCGTCACCGGCGTTTGCGGATTGAATTGGTTGATTGCATAGAAGGTCTTGTAGGGGCCGCTCAAATCCTCCGCGTCAAACCAGCCGCCCACCACCAGCACCGCGCAATGCACGTTCTTCATGTGTTGGGAAAGATCGCGCGCCTTCCAGTACTCGTCGTAGGTGTCGTGCTTCATCTGGTCGTTGAAGAGCCAATTCGACCCCTTCAGATAGATCTTGTCCAGGTTGGCCACGTTGCCCGCCTGCAGAAAGAATTTGTAGCTGTCTGGGGTGCCGTAGTCAAAGGGAATCGTGGGCTTGGGGGTCTGCGGACCCTCCTGCGGATGGAAGAAGGGCGCGTAGAAGCCAAAGTTGGCGCTCAGCATGAACGCCCCGCCGTGATAGCCGTCGTCGCCCTGGAAGAGGTTGGTCATGGGAGCCTGCGGACTGGCCGCCACCAGCGCCGGATGCGAGTCGATGATGGACGCCGAAGTGTAAAAGCCCGGATAGGAGATGCCATAAATCCCCGCCTTGCCGTTGTTGTTCGCCACGTGCTTGAGCAGAAACTCGATTGTGTCGTAGGTGTCCGAGGAGTCGTCCACATCGCTTGGCGACTTCTTTACGTCGATGTGTGGGTGCATCTCCACAAACTCGCCCTCGCTCATCCACCGCCCGCGCACATCCTGATAAACAAAGATGTATCCGCTCTTCTCAAACTCATCCGAAGGCCCCAGGTGGCGCGGATACTGATCCTCGCCGTAGGGCGCCACGCTGTAGGGAGTGCGGTTGATGAGGAATGGATAAGGACCGCCGGTCTGGTCCTTCGGTAAATAGACCGACGTGAACAGCCGCTTGCCATCGCGCATCGGAATGCGGAACTCATACTTGGTGTAGTGGGCGCGCACATAATCTTCCTTGGTTGCCTCCGGCGCCGCCTGCTGGGCGCGGGCTACGGTGAAGGCGAGGGCGAATATGCCCAGAACGGCGAGGGCAAAACGGAAAGGCTTGAGCATCTTGTGCAGAAATCTCCTGATAAATAGCAATTCCCCGATAAATTAAGATTACTCCAGCAAGTGTGAGAGGCCACAAACTCCTGTCAAACCAATCCAATTACCCGTCCAGCTTTCTATACTGAATGCATGGCAAAATCCCCGCTCTGCGGATGGGAATTGGAAGAAGCGGCGCGCGCTCGCGGCGCGCTGCGCATCGCCGGAGTTGACGAGGTGGGCCGCGGGCCGCTCTTCGGGCCGGTGGTCGCCGCCGCAGTCATTCTTCCGAGAGGCTGCCGTCTGCAAGACTTGAACGACTCGAAGAAGCTCACCGAGAAGAAGCGCAACCAGCTTGAGCCGGAAATTCGCTCCAATGCCGTCGCCTGGGCCATCGCCGCCGTGGACGCCGCAACCATCGACCGCATCAACATCCGTCAAGCATCGCTGCTGGCCATGCGCCGCGCCGTTGAGCAGCTCGCCCTCAGCCCCGACTATATGCTCATCGACGGTCGCGACCTGATCGATTGGCCGTGCCCGCAGCAGGCCGTCATCCACGGCGACGCGCTCAGCTTCTCCATTGCCGCTGCTTCGGTGCTCGCCAAGGTCTATCGCGACCGGCTGATCGTCTCTTTGGACCGCGAGTATCCCGGCTATGGGCTTGCGCAGCACAAGGGCTACGGTTGCCCGGCGCATCTGGCCGCGCTCAAGCGTCTTGGCCCAACGCCGCTGCATCGCATGAGCTTTCATCCCGTGGCGCAGACGGCGTTACAATTTCCGCAGCCATGAAATACCGCGGAGGCTCACCATGACACGCTGGAGCTGGCTTTCCATTCTTTCGCTTGCATGCCTCTTCTCCGCCGGCTGTGACAAACACTCGGCCAACAAGCCCGACCCCACCAAAGGCCGTGTCACCGGCATCGTTCTCTGCGCGGATACGGGCAAGCCGGCGCGCTTCGCACAAGTTATTCTCTCCTCCGCAAAGATCGAGCAGGGCAACCCTCTTCCGGCTTCCGAGGAGGCCACAACCGATCTCGATGGACGCTTCACCATCGAGGCCGTAGAGCCAGGCCACTACTACGCCTACGCCACGCAAGAAGGCTATCTCGATCCCATGCGCGGCCTCGATTTTTCCCGTCTCCATGCCATCGCCGGCGATCAGGATCAGGAGGCCGACGCCATCAAGCAATGGAAGGATCATCTCGTCGAGGTTGCGGTTCACGTCCATCGCACCGCCGAACTCTCGCTGCAAATCGAGCGCGCCGCGGAGATCGGCGGCACCGTCACCTTCGACGATGGCAGCCCCGCCATCGGCATGCGCTTTCAGCTCTTTCGCAAGACTGAAAAGAACGGCCTCGCCGAAGTTGGCCTGCCTCTCTTCTCCGATTTCTCGCTCTCTGAGGTGAGTGACGGGCACGGTCATTTCAATTTGACAAATCTTCCCGCCGGAGAATACGCTGTCTGTGCTCTCATGCCCTCCGACTCGCAAGATTCCTCGGCGCGCGTCTGCCTCGGCAACACCTTTCGCAAGAAGCAGGCTCTCACCGTCAAAGTGCAGGCAGGCGAGATTGCGCGCGGCGAAGATATTGAGATTTCCCTCAGTGGCCTGCACACCGTCGCCGGATTCGTGACCGCGGCCGCCGATGGTCATGCCCTGAATCGCGCTTCCGTGCGCCTGCTCTATGCCGACGACCGCGAAAAGGCACGCGAGAGTTCGCTCAACGATGGCGGTTTTTCCTTCGCGTATGTACCCGAAGGCAGTTACATTCTTCAGGTCTCCGGCGCGCAGGACGCCGAGCAAAAAAACTCCGAGCCAGCGCAGGGCGATGCGGCTGCCCCGGCCTCAAACGCCGTCCCCGCGCGCGTATACATGGACAAGGAGTTGCCAGTTACTGTGATGGCAGACATGGACGATATTCAGGTGCAGCTCAACAACCCGCCGCCGGACAAACCCCAACAGCAATAGACTGGGTGCCCCAGGTCCCGAATTTGGGACCTGGGATAACATAATGTCCTTGCAAGCGAAGAACGAGCGGCTGGCCGCACCGCAGGTGCCTCACAGCATCTGATGATCCACGCTGCTCAGGCTTGCATCCGCGGCTGCGCGGCTCCAGCCGATGCGTAACTGCTTCACATCCTGCAAAGCGAATGCGCCCTCCGCTCCGCGCGGCGCCGTGATGGCGAAGAAATCCGCGCGCTCCACATCCACAAGAGAAAACGCTGGACGAGCATCATTGCTCGCCGTCGCTATCTCCACGTGGCTCATCTCCACGTTGCGCACGTGGCGCAGGAAAAATCCAAAGGCGGGCATCGCGCCAAACATACTTGGCTCGGGATACGCGTTTTCCAACTCCGGAGGCTGCACGCGGGCCGCCTCGGCCTGCGCACCTCCCACCGTTTCAATAAAGATATTCGACAGCTTTACGTCTTCAATCGCATGGCCTGGAATGCCGCTCAAAATCGAGCTGATGCTGCGCGGGGTGTTGTGGCAGGTGAGATTGCTGACCAGAATCCGCTTCATTGTTCCCACCTTTGTGCTCTCCGCCGGTCCGCGCAGCCGCGCTCCCAACCGCATGAAGAGCGGGCATGAAACCAGGTCGCGCATGGTCGTATTGGTAATGGTAATGTCCTCCAGCAAAGCGCCGTCCACCGACTCCAGCGCGAATCCCATACAACCTTCAAAGATGCAGCCTGTGATCGTGATGTTGATGAAGCCGCCATTGGATTCCGTGCCGCATTTGATGCGGCCGCATCCTCCCACGCGCTTTTGCGGCGGAAACTTCCTGAAGCTGCCGTCGAGCAACGCGCCCAGCTCGTATTGGCCCGTGACATAGCAGTTGGAGATGGTCAGGTTTCGCGTCGGGTGCGCATAACCCAACGCATAACTCGACTTGGGGCAGATGCCGTCGTCCCACGGCGAGTTGACCGTGCAGTTGGAGACGCGCGCATTCTGGCAGCAATCCAGATCCATGCCGTCGCGATCGGTATCAATCGTGAGATTGTCGATGGTCAGATTATCCACGCCGGTCAACAGAAGCCCAAAGTGGCCGCCCTTGAGAATCGAAAAATCACGCAGCAGAACATTGTGGCAATTCTTCAGCGCGATGGCCTTGTTGCCCACGCCCGCCTGCTCGGCAATATAGGGCGCGCCGTAGTTGTTTCCCATCCCATTGGAGAGTCCTTTACCCCAGATCAGCCCCGCGCCGGTAATGCTGAAGTCGTGAATATCCTCGCCCCAGATCAGCGAATTATGCCAGTGGTTGTGGCCATAATCCTGATAGGCGTCCCAGGCCGTCTTCGGCTCGGCGGCATCGTAGGCTCCGCCGTTGTAGCCGCTCACGTCGCCGGGCATAGGCGAGTCGGCGGCCACAATTGCGCTGCCTCCCAGCAGATGCAGATGCACATGGCTCTTCAGATGAATCGAAAAACAGAGATACGATCCAGCAGGGAAGACGACCACGCCGCCGCCTGCTGCCGCCGCTGCTTCAATCGCGCGGTTGACGGCCACTGTGTCCAGCGTTTTGCCGTCTCCGGCCGCGCCAAAGTTGCGCACATTGAAGAGACCGTCGGGGGTTGCCGCCGCTTTGCCGCCGCTCTGGGTTGCAACCGCGAAAGAGGCCGCGGGAATGGCCGCGGCGGCCATTCCGAAACTGCCCGCGCGCAGAAAATCGCGGCGCATGGAACTGAAGTCTTTCATCCGTGTATCCTCCCAAAAATAAGACGAATAATGACCGAATCGTTGGCGGATTTATTCTACGCGCGCAAACGGCCACTGGCTGAGCCGGCGGGCGCGGAACAGATAAATCAGCGTGCCGGAGGCGGCGATGGCCGCGGCAACGGCCAGGCCTTCAAGCGCGTGGCTGCGGTTGACCAGCAGAAAGATGAATCCTCCCATTGCCAGCAACGGAGCCAGCGGATAGAGCGGCATTTTGAAGGGTCGAGCAAGTTCCGGCCGCTGTGCTCGCAGAAGCATCACGCCCAGATGCTGCGGAACAAACTGTAGCAGGATGCGCGTGATCACCAGCATGGTAATCACCTGCGCCAGCGAGAAGAAGCAGAAGGCGGCAGCCACCACTCCCAGCGCTACCAGCGAGCGGTGAGGAATGTTGTGACGCGGATGCACGGCGGCCAGAAAGCGGAAGTAGTTGCCGTCGCGCGCCGCTGCGTAGGGTACGCGCGAGTAGCCCAGCAGCAGCGAAAAAACCGAGGCGAAAGCCGTCCAGATAATCAGCGCGGCCATCAGCCGCCCGGCCCAGCTTCCAAAGGCCGAGCGCGCAATGTCGGCCACCAGTTGCAGCCGCACCGCCGCGCCCGTGCTTGTGTGCGCCGCCGCGTCGCGCATCGCAGGCAGCGCGGCCAGATTCATCGCAACATAAATCGCAGCGACAAACATGACCGAGAGCAGAATCGCGCGCGGAATCGTCCGCTCCGGGCGCTTCACCTCGCCGCCCAGAAAACAGATGTTGTAGTAGCCCCAATAGCAATAAGTGGTGAGCAATGTGGCCTGCGCAAGGCCGCTCAGTGCTGCTGGAAATGTCATCGCGGGCGAAGCGGGCATCTGCCAGTGGCCCTGCGCAAAGCCGGAGATGATCACTCCCGCAATTGCTGCCAGAACTCCGGCAAATAGCACCCACGCCAGACGCGTAATCGAGCTCAAATTGCGATAGAGCAGCGCCGTCACCAGCAGGCAAACGGCGACTGCGGCAAAGTTCGTGCCGTGCAGCGCGGGCAAGGCGGCAATCGGTGCGTGATCCAGCGCCGGCCAGAACCAGGCCAGAAAGCTCGACAATCCAATGCAGCCCGAAGCAATCGAAAGCGGCGCAGTGAAGCTCACCTGCCAGACGTAGAGAAAGCTCAGCCAGTTGCCCTCGCGCTGGGGCCCGTAGATCTCGCGCAAAAACGCATAAGAGCCACCTGCGCGCGGAAAGGCCGCGCCCAGCTCCGCCCACACCAGCCCATCGGCCACGGCGATCACCGCGCCCAGCACCCACGCCCACACCGAGAGCCGGTAGCCCGCCGCGATAATCACCAGCGGCAGCGTGATGAACGGCCCCACGCCGATCATCTCCAGCATATTGAAGGCCACCGCCGAGCGCAGCCCGATGCGGCGGTGAAGAGTGGCGGGCGTGGATGAATCCATATTCATAAGGTTATTCCGCTCCCCGGATTGTACACTGACGGAAGATATGAATAGATCCGGGCAGTTGCATCGAATGTCTCTGAGAGTCTTCCTGACGGCGCTGGCGCTCCTCGGCGCGCTGCGTCTCAGTGCGCAATTCCCCAATAATAATGTGGCGATTCCACGGCGTGAGGCGGCGGCGACCGTCTTGCCGCTCGCCGAGGATCGCGGCGCAGCCGCACTGGAGCAATCGCTGCGACGACTCGGCACAACCGCCAGCGTGATGATGATCGTCGCCCACCCCGACGATGAGGATGGCGCGCTGCTGACCTATCTCTCGCGCGGCCTCGGCGTGCGCACGATCCTCCTTACGCTCAATCGCGGCGAGGGCGGGCAGAACGCCATGAGCGCCGACGACGACGATGCGCTCGGCCTCATCCGCACCAATGAACTGTTGCGCGCCGATGAGTTTTACGGCACAAAGCAGCTTTGGGGCACGGAGATTGACTTCGGCTTCTCCAAAACTCAGGAGGAGTCCTTCGCACGCTGGGGCCACGAGCGCGTTTTATACGATGCCGTGCTAGCCATCCGCCGAGAGCGCCCGCAAATCATCGTCTCCACTTTTGTCGGCGGCGTCAGCGATGGCCACGGCCAGCATCAGGTCTCCGGCGAAATCGCGCAGGAAGCTTTCAAAGCGGCCGCCGACCCGGCGATCTTTCCCGATCAATTGAAGGACGGCTTGCAGCCCTGGCAGCCTCTTGCGGTCTATTCGATGGTTCCATTCGCGCCTATCACGAATGGAAAAATCTTTGACTATGCTACGGGCAAATGGGCGCCGGCGCGCTTCAAGAATTATGTCACCGGCGAGTGGATCGAGGGTGCGCTTTCGGCCGATGTAACGATTTCCGTGGGCGCGCTCGATCCTGCGCTGGGGCGCAGCTACACGCAAATTGCGCGCGAGGGCTGGGGCCAGCAGCGCTCGCAGAACGGCGGCGCAAACCCCACGCTGAGCGGCCCGGCAACAACAAGCTATCATCTGTGGGCGGTAGCTCCGCAGGCCGCCGCCAAGCCGGGAACAATTTCAAACAATGACGATCTCTTCCACAACAGCAAGGTCAATATCGACACAAGCGTTGCAGGCATTGCGCATTTCGCCGGAGCTGACGTGCATGAAGAGCAGGCAATAACTCTCAGAAGGATCGACGCGTCGATCAGGCAAGTCGAATCGAAATGCCCTTGTGATGCGAAACTATCTTCCGCTCACGAACTCGCGTCTGCTTATCGCCAAACACTCGAACTCCGCACTGCTGTGAGCGAAAACAGTCAGGACTCGCAAGGCAAATCTTCTCTACTCTTTGAACTCGACGCCAAGATCGACGAGTTTCAAACCACATTCAAGAACCTGCTCGGCCTCGATATGATCGCCTTCACCACACAGGCCGCGCCCGCGCAAGCCGGACCATTTCGCGGCGGCTCGGCAGACGAAACGCCGCGCAGTGTCACGCCCGGTGAAGACTTTCGTGTGCGCATTCACACTGCGCAGGCAACAACAGAAACGCATCTCAGCCGCGTCTGGCTGGAGAGCCGCAGCGGCAACTCGTGGAAGTTTGAAGGCGCGACCAGCGACGCATCGGCCAGCGAGCAAATCTTTCGCGTTCATGCTGCTGACAATGCTGATCCGACGCAGCCTTACTTCACGCGCCCCAGCATCGAGCAGCCAACCTACGATCTGACTCGGCCAGAGTATCGCCTCCGCTCCTTCGCGCCTTACCCGCTCGAAGCCTGGGCCGAGTTCACCTTCGACGGTTTGCCTATTCGCTTGGGCCAGGTAGTGCAGACGATGCAGCGCGTGCCCGGCGTCGGCGGCGTCTATGAACCGCTCGTCGTCACTCCCGCAATCGGCCTTCGCATGGAGCCGGAGGCGCGCATTTTGCCGCTCGACGGCAGCGCGCTGCCTGTGCGCGTCACCGTTCAAGCGCAAGCCGCGGCGAATGGCGCCGTCACGCTAAAGCTGCCCGCCGGATGGCGTTCCGAGCCGGCTGAAGCGCACTTTCACTTGACCAGCGCGGGAGATGCGGAGCCGATTCTCTTTTCCGTCACCACCGATGGCGCTGCGATGGGCGCATATACTATCGCTGCCGTCGCCCACTCCGCTGGCCATGAGTACACCACCGGCTGGCAGAGCGTCGGCTACGCTGGACTGCGCCCCACCAATCTCTACCGGCCCGCGCAGTTGAAGACGCGCAAGATCGATGTGAAGCTCGCGCCGGGCCTGCGCATCGGCTACGTGATGGGCACCGGCGACCGCGTCCCTGAAGCCATTCAAAGTCTCGGAACTGCGCCGCATCTGCTCACTCAGTCGGAGCTGGCCACGGGCGACCTCTCCGCATGGAACGTGATCGTCATCGGTATTCGCGCTTATTCCGCGCGTCCTGAGTTGGCCGCGGCTCAGCCGCGCCTCGACGAGTTTGTACGCCGCGGCGGAACGTTGATTGTCCAGTATCAGAGCGGGAACTTCCCCGCGCCGCTGCCGCTCGCGATGGCGCGCGCGCCGGAGCGCGTGGTGGACGAGCAAGCGCCGGTGAAGTTGATTGATCCGGCTAACCCGCTGCTCACCTGGCCCAACGCCATTACCGCCGCTGATTTTGATGGATGGGTCGAGGAGCGCGGCCATTCCTTCATGGATACCTGGGACGCAAGTTACACGGCGCTGACTGAGACCGCCGATCCCGGTCAGGACCTGCAGCGCGGCGGCCTGCTGGTGGCGCATCCCGGCAAGGGAACCTATGTATACATTGCCTTTGCGCTCTATCGCCAGCTTCCTGAGTTAGTGCCTGGATCGTATCGGTTGCTGGCCAACCTGCTCAGCGAGGGCCAGGAGAAGAGGCATTAAAACCCAGCGCCGTGTGCCCCTTTAAAACATCGATGAACAAAAGTTGATTGAGCCGAAAGGCCTCAGTTTTCCGCCGAATGCAATCCGCCCGCGCCGGCGTGGAATTCGATGTTGCCGCGCTCGCCGTCCGGCGAGTTGCCGCAGTTCCACAGGCAGGCGCCGCAGTGAACGCACTTCTCGCGCTCGAAGGCGGGCACGCCGTCCTCGCCCAGCGTAATCGCCTGGCCGGAGCACATTGCCACGCAAGTCTTCTCGCCGCAAGTGATGCAGAGTTCAGCATTGCGGAAGACGACGTGATCGGCGAAGCCGGGCGTCGCCTGCACCTTGCCGCCCATCAAAAGCGCATCCTGCTGCGTGACCAGCAGACGCCCGTCGAAGGGAATCTCCGGCCAGCCGCGCGCCGTCAGCAGCGCATCATGGAAGCTGCGCCCATCGGCGACGGCCAGCGCCGCTGCCTGCTTCAAACTGAGTCCGTCAGCGGAGTTTGGCGCAAAGGGGCGAATCTGCTTGTGCGCTGGCGGAATGTGCGCCTTGAGCGAGAGTCTTCCACCGGTCAGCCCTGCCAGTGCCATGCCGATCATGCCCTTCACAATTCCATCCTGGAAGCCGTTGCGGGCATTCTGCGCTTCGCGCGCGCCGCATTCCACCCAACTTGCGCGTCGGCGTTTTTCGTAAGTGGCGGCGAGATTCTCCTGCGTGAAGGGCTTGCCCGCGCGCAGCAATTCGACTACAGCCTCGCCCAGTTGCGCGCCCGTCGCCCAGGCCTCGTCCACGCCGGAGCCGGTCAGCATATTTGTGCTGCCGGAGCCTTCGCCGATGCGCGCGTAGCCGTCGCCGCTCAAGACAGGTTCGCCTTGCTTGCCCGACTCCTCCAGCGACTTCGCGCCCCACGAGCGCAGCGTTCCATCTTTAAGAACCTTCCACAGCGCGGGATGCTGGATGTAGTGCTGAAGATAACGGTAGGTGGTGCGCGAGGGGTCGTGCATCCACGACGGCACGAAGATCCCCACCGAGACCAGCCGCTCGGGATGGACGTAGAGGAAGCCGAAGATCTCCGGCTCGGGGTAGCCGAAACTGTGCCAGACGGTTCCCGGCTCAAGCGTTGTATCTTCAGGCAGCTCGATCACAAACTTCATGCCAAGCGCCCACTCGCGCTTGTGGTGGCAGGGCGGCAGGCCGATCTTTTCGTCGATGGCCTGACCGACCGCGCCAACCGGGCCGTCGCCGACAACGGTTAGTCGCGCCTTGACATCCATTCCGGCCATAAAGCCGTCGGTAGGAACGCCGAGCTTGTCCACGCCCTGATCGGCGAGGCGCAGGCCCTCGACTTTGTTGCCGTTGAAGAGTGGCGTGCTGACCGGCGAACCGGGCCAGATCTGGACCAGCCCGCTGGCCATCAACTGTGAGCCGGCCCACTGGTTGAACTGGCCGATGGACATCACCAGGCCGCCGTGCTTGTTAAGGAAGGCGGGCGTCCAGGGCAGGTCAAAGGCGAAATCTCGCACGCCCACTAGCTTTCCTCCCAGGCGAAGAAAGAAATCGCCGAGGCGCAAGAGCACGGAGCGCCGGCTGGCGCCGATGGGGTCCAGCAGGTACATGACACGCTCGCTGGTAACCGGAACGGCCATGGGAATCTCGGCCGGATTCAGTTCAGGAAAGCTGGCGCGGATCGCCCGCCCGTGCGTGACCACGCCGCTGACGCCGGAGCTGATGTCATCCGCCCGCTCGTAGCAGAGGACTTGCAGCGGCATTCCCGGCGCGATGCGGCTCTCGAAGGCTGGATCGGCGGGGTTGTTGGTCCACTCGCGCGTGAGCGTCGACAGAAAGCCGCCCATTGCCGGGCCAAAGCCCGCGCAGGCAATGTCCACCTCCATCGAGGGGCGGTCGATCTCATTTGCTTTCTCTTCTGCGCTCAAGCGGGTCTCCTCGTTTGCTGGTATCCCATCCTTCCGCAAAGAACGCGGAAGGATGGGATACCCAATCTTAGACGCGATGAAGCCAAGCGAGCGATTAGCCCCACCGCAGGTGGTTACGCCGGATAATCCAGAGCCTCGGGAATCATCACCTTGGCCACTGTTTCGGCGGCGCGGTCTTTTGCGAGGCGTGAGCCGCTCAGGCAAGCGGTCAACCTGCTTTGCATCCGCAGGAACTCGCTGTTGCCCGCGCAACCGGCGCAGGGTCCGGCCTTCTGCGGATGCGAGCCGTCGGCACCCAACACATCCAAGGCCATGGCGCTGATTCCCGCCATTGTCCCTTCCATCTCTTCCAGTTCGCTGGCCAAAAAGCAGTTGCGATGCTCCTCCTCGTCCCACGAGGGGTGGCAGTTGTAGCCGAAGACCAGCTCGGCGCAGATGCGGCTGACCTCGCCGGCGGCCTGCGCGGCCTGGGTGTGGCAGAGGTCGCTGAGGAACTGCACGGTGCCCTCAAGACCCTCGGCCGCGACGGGATCGGCCGGCCCCTTGGCTTCGAGTTCCATCACGTCGAGAATCTGCGCGCGCGAGGCCACCAGCCAGCAGAGCGCGTCGGCCATGGCAAAGGTCACGCCCTGGCGCTGCCCGTGATAGAGCTTGCCGCCCGCCGGATCGGTGGTCTTTTGCAAATAATCGAGGGTCCAGCGCCAGAGATTCATCGCCGAGGCCAGCGTGCAGGCGCCGGTTCCGGGCCTGCTGGAGGCGATCATGCGCATTTCGGCAGTCCATGCGCGGAACTCGGCGAGAAAGACCTCCGAGGTCATGGTCACCGTCAACTGGCGGCGCTGCACGGCTTCGGGGCCTTCGTAGGTGGCTTCGAGTTGCGCGTCCATCCATTTATTGCCCAGGAATCCGGGGCAGTCCTCGGTGATGCCGTAGCCACCCATCAGGCTAACGGCCTCGCGCAACATATTGGTGCCGTGGCCGGTGTTCCACAGCTTGGTGGCCGGGCAGAGCACGTTGGCCTCGGCGTCCATCAGCACAAACTGCACCAGCGGATCGGCCTCCAGTTCAGCGCGGCGCGGGTCTTCAACCTTGAGAGAAATCAGTTCGATGGCACGCTGCTCGCTCTCCTTGAGCGCCTTCAACTCGGCGCGTCCGCCGTTGATGCCGCGCTCGGCGAGGATTGCGTTCTTTTGCTTCTCGACCGGGTCCAGCGCGTCAAAGAGCCGTGCGGCAGCAAAGCCCAGCGAGGTGGCCGCTTCGCCCGTCGCCCACACATCCACCAGCCGGTGCAGCGCGTCTTCACGCTGCTGGATGCCCTGTTCATAGCGCAATGAGCCGGGCTTGGTTCCCTCGGCTCCGCGGAAGCGCTGGCGCTGGTAGCGGATGACCGGCTCGATGGCGGAGAGCAACTTGGCCGCCGACATTACGCCCACCGGCACTCGCGTGCGGCGGAAGACCGCTTCGATGACTTCGCCGTGGCTGAAGTTGGGCACGATGACGCCGTCTTTGACCGTGTAGCCGCCGATGATGCGGCTGGCCGGAACTTTCATGTTGAAGATGGGATCGCCGGTGGACGAAAGCTGGTGAACCAGTTTTTTGGTCGGCGTGCCGTGGTCGAAGATGCCTTCGTCGGTCTCTTCCAGAATCACCATGCAACTGCCCTTGATGCGCGGGTCGTCCGAGGCCACCGCGGCGGTGACAAAGTTGGCGAAGGCGATGTTAGTGATGAAGCGTCCGCGCTTGTCCACCTGCAGCCAAGGCTCTTCGCCGTCCTTCCACTCGGCCACGCGCAGCTTGCCGCCCAGCATGCCAGCGTCAACGCCCACGTAGGGAATGGGTTCGGTCAGCACGAAAGCGCCGCGCCAGGGAATGCGGTCTTCGCCCGGCTGCGGCGGCGCCGAGAGGCTCTTGTAGTGATTCACCTGCTCCGGTGTGCCGCGCTCGTGGATGGGCGAGAGCGCCAGGAATCCGGCCAGCGAGGCCGTGGCCGCGCCGCCGTCCACCCAGGCCAGCTCGAAGGCCGCCAGCGACAATGCCAGGTTCTTGGGGCCGACGATGAAGCCGCCCTCTTCCGGCTCCATGAAGGCCGCCGTCACGCCGGCGCGGTCCAGCGCCTCCATCATGCTGTTCTTGCCGGGGGTCCACTCGTGGGTATTGCGCTCGCCGGCGGCCACCAGTTGCGCCACGGTTCCGCGAGCCACGCCGCGCGCCGACTGCACCAGCATCTGCAAGTCAAAACGGTCGGCAAAGCGCCACTGAATTTGACGCACCGCGTCGCCCGGAAGGGTAAGCATCATTTTCTCGTTACAAACCGCAACAGTGCCCATTCATAAATCCTCAAGCTGCGCTCATATTGTCCTTGACTAGACATAGAACAAGATGTGACATGAATCACTTTGGAGCAATTGTCTGCCCTGAATCATCTTCGCATCAGGGCTGCCATCCACGGAACGGCTTGCTGGATCAAAGGGCCGGGTTGCCGGTCTGAGAAGAATGCCGCATCTCTTGTTTGCGCATTGTGATTCCAGTCACAGCAGGAATCCGCAACATGGAATCTCCTCAAAAGCGTGAACAAAGCCGGAAAAATCCTCGCTCACGCCGTCGTTCTATCCCTGTCTTTCTGGCCTTCGGTGGCCCATGCGGCGCCCAATCCGAAGAACGCAGGCTGCCTCTCCTGCCACTCCAAGCCGGCGCTGACCAAGGATGCTGGCGGCAAAAAAGTCAGCCTCTACATCGATGAGGCCAAGCTGAGTCATTCCGTCCACGGGGACCTGTTCACTTGCGAGGATTGCCACAAAGCGGTCAAAAACGCGGCCGGCAAGACCACCCGGCCCATGCCCTCCTGCGCCAACTGCCATGCCGACGAGCAAGCGGCTTTTGAGCGCAGCCAGCACGCTCACGCCAACATCAACGGCGTAGCCGTCAAGTGTCAGGACTGCCACGGCTCCACGCACGAGATTCTGGCCGCTGACGATGCTGCATCGCCGGTGAACCATCGCAATATCCCCGCCACCTGCGGCCGATGCCACGGGCAGAAGCTGCTGATGGAGTCGAACGGCGAGAGCGCGCAGCCATTTGTCTCCTACCAGCAGAGCGTGCATGGACTGGCCGTTGCCAAAGGCTCGCTGAATGCCGCCGTCTGTACCGATTGCCACGGCGCGCACGAGATTCTTCCCGCCAACGATCAGAAGTCGCCGATCAACAAGTTCAACATTCCCACCACCTGCGGCAAATGCCACGCCGAGATCAAACAGACCTTCATGCAGAGCATCCACGGGCAGGGAGTGGCGCGCGGCAACGGGCTGTCCCCGGTCTGCACCGACTGTCATGGAATCCACTCCATCAAGGCACGCACCGACCCCAACTCCTCGGTCTCCGAGCAGAACCTGGCGCGCACCACCTGCGCCCGCTGCCACGAAGGCGTGCGGCTCTCGCAGGAGTTCGGCGTGGCGGGAAACCGCATCTCGACTTACCTGGACAGTTATCACGGGCTAGCCTCCGAAGGCGGCTCAACCGTGGTTGCCAACTGCGCCAGTTGCCACGGCGTGCATAACATCCTGCCCTCCAGCGATCCGCGCTCCACCATCAATCGGGCCAACCTCAACGCCACCTGCGGCAAGTGTCATCCGGGAGTGACTCAGAAGTTTACGTTGACCAGGGTTCACCTCGATGGAAGCGCCTCCAAAGATATAGGTTCACGCGCGGTGCGCTGGATTCGATGGTTCTATCTGGCTCTGATCTTGGTGGTGATTGGCGCCATGATCCTGCACAACGCCATCATCTGGCGCGGCAAAGCCATCGCCCGGCGCGCCCTGCAAAATCCCCTGATGGAGCGCATGAGCACCCCGCAGCGCTGGCAGCATCTGATCCTGCTCACGAGCTTTGTTATTCTGGTGATCACCGGATTCGCCCTCAAGTTCCCCAACTCATGGCTGGCTGAAGTTTTGGCCATGAGCGAGAAGGTACGCAGCATTACGCATCGCGTGGCGGGAGTCGTGCTGATCGGCGCCGGAATCTATCACATCTTTTATCTCGCGGCGACCAGGGAAGGCCGCCGGCTGATGACGGATATTGCTCCGCGGCCGAAGGATGCCTTCGACGCCTGGGCCGCGATGCGCTACTATCTCGGATGGAGCAAGGTCAAGCCCGGCTTCGGCCGCTTCAGTTATGCCGAAAAGGCCGAATATTGGGCGATGGTCTGGGGCACGGCGCTGATGGCCATCACCGGCGGGATGATGTGGGCCAATGTTTCCACCGGCAACCTGCTGGCACGCTGGTGGGTCGATGTGGCCACCGCCATCCACTTCTACGAGGCGATTCTGGCCACGCTGGCGATTGTGGTCTGGCACTTCTACCAGGTCTTCTTCGATCCCGATGTCTATCCCATGAATTGGGCCTGGTGGGACGGCAAGATGCCGGTCGAGCACTATCGCCACGAGCACGGGCTGGACACCGAAGCGCTGGCCGAGGCCGATGCCAAGGCAGCAACCGATGCGAAGCCCGAGGCCTCTGATCAGGCTGGCGGGTAGACTATCTCCCAATGATTCAAACTGGGTGCCCCAGGTCCGGAATTTCGGAGCTGGGGCACCCTCATTTGTTACTCATGGGGAGCTGCGCCACCCGCCAAAGGCGAAGATGCGGTCACGAATAAGTGCTCAAAAAAGGCTTCTTTTCGCACAATACTGGCAAAAAAGGCGTGATTTTTGGCCAAAAAACGATGATTTTTTGGGGTTTGTGTTTACTGATAAGTACATATGTCATGTTGATGAATATGTTTATTATCTTACACTTGCATTGATTAACACCTCTCAGAAATTGAGTTTTGAAGGTGGGGGGGGTGGGGGTGCCGCTGTTTTCTTCCCCTTTTGATCGTATTTCCTTTGCCCCTGCGCCCTCTACTTTTTCCCAAGTCAAAACCATTGTGCGGCACCTGCGGTGCGGCCAGAGGCTCACTGCGCTCGCAGAGACAGAGACCAGAGATGGGCGGCTAATGAACATAGTTGGATTGTGCGCCAAGGGAGGGAAATTATATGCAAGCAATTTTAAAACAGGGAAGAGAGAACAGGGGGCAGGGAATAGGGAACAGGGAATAGGAAACAGCCGGTGACACCGCAGTTCGTGGTCTCCCAGGTTCCCAGCGAGGGACCACCCACATGAAACTGCGAGGAACGGGGCACAGCCCCTGATACTGAGATGAGTGAGCCACCTGCCAATCCCGGTAATGCCGCTGGTTCCTCTTGTGCTGTTTTGCCCCAGCTTCCTTCCTCTGGCGACGATAATAGAGATTGCTCTGGGAGTCTTCGTCCGCTCCACGGCTCGCTCGCGGCAGCTTTCCAGAGAGGCCGGCGGGACGGAGCGCCTCGACCATGAAGCCCATTCGCATTGTTCTATCGCCGACGCGCAGCCGCCCATTGAATATCGTCTTGGGGCTGATGCTGGTGCTGGCCGCACTTCTGCTGCTGCTGGCGCTGGCTACCTATCACCCTTCGGATCCCTCGTTGAACACCGCCTCTGGCGAGACAGGCCCCCACGCGGTGGGCAATTGGATTGGACTCTTCGGCGCCTGGGTTGCCGACCTGTTGCTGCAGGCACTCGGCGTCGCCGTTTTCCTGCTGCCCCTGTGGCTGGGCGGCCTGGGCTGGACCTGGATGCGTTCGCGGCCCGGAGGCTTGGCGTGGTTGCGCTGGCTGGGCACCGTGCTGGCGCTGGTCTTTCTCCCTGCCGTTCTCGGATTGCTGCCGTGGCATTGGTTCTGGCTGCGCGCGGTGCCGGTGGAGGGCGTGGTGGGCAAGTTGATGGCCGGCCTGCTGGTTACTTACCTCAACATTCAAGGCGCATGGCTGGTGGCCGGTGTGCTGGCCGCCGCGGGGCTTTATCTTGCCTCGTCTGTCAGCTTCTCGGTCCTCGCCGAGGCCATTCAGGCCCGCTGGTCGCAGGCCGCTCGCTGGCATGACCGCTGGCGCAACTGGCGCGAGGAGCGCGCAGAGTCGAAGGCCGAACAGAAGGCCGGGCTCGCGGCTGAAGACGTGCAGGAAAATTGGTCAAAAGCGGATCTTCAACTGATTACCAGCGCCGCGCCGGAGGCAGAGAACGATGGAGCCTCGCTCGATGCGCGTCCCGGCTTGTTTGCCCGCCTCTTCCATCGCCGCCGCGCACCGGAGATTGACCCGCACGACATTCCGGCCTATGAACGCGCCATCCTGTCGGCGGAAGAAGAGGGCGCGAACGACGCACCGGTGCGCCGGCCCATCAGGCCCAGCATATGGGAGCGCACAGTATCCGAGCCGCTCGCCGCTGCGCCGGTCCCGGCCGAGCCAATTCCCATTGAACAGATTCCAGTGTCGGCGGGTCTTCAAGCGGCTCGCCCCGCGCCCGCGCCGCCTGAGGCTGTCGCGGCCCGGCCCAGCGCCGAGCGTTATGCCGCGGCTCCGTTGCAGCCGCCCGCTATGAGCTCCGGCCTTGCATCGCCAGCCGCGGTCCCGCGCGTTGATGGCATCGCCATTCACGAGCGCGCCGACGCTGAACTGCGCACGGCCGCCGTCGCGGCCAAGCAGGTGAGCGGCTTCAAGCTGCCGCCCACCTCGCTGCTGAACGTCAGCGACGGCCCCCAGGCCGTGCGCGAAGACGAACTGCGCGAAGAGGCTCGTGTGCTGGTGGAGAAATGCGCCGAGTTCGACGTGCGCGGCCAGGTGGTCCAGATCAACCCGGGGCCGATGGTGACCACCTACGAGTTCAAGCCGGAGGCGGGCGTCAAGTACTCGCGCGTGACCGGCCTGGCCGACGACCTTTGTTTGGCGATGCGCGCTGAAAGCATCCTCATCGAGCGCATGTCCGGAAAAAACACCGTCGGCATCCAGGTGCCCAACCATCGGCGCGAGACCATTCATCTGCGCGAATGTCTGGAGTCGGAGGAGTTCAACAAAGCCAAATCACGGCTGACCATCGCCATGGGCAAAGACATCAACGGCCGTATCCGCACAGCCGATCTGGCGGGTATGCCTCATGTGCTCATCGCAGGCTCCACGGGCAGCGGCAAATCGGTGGCGATCAACGCGATGATCATGAGCCTGCTCTATCGCACCACGCCCGCGCAGGTCCGGCTGATTCTGGTTGACCCAAAGCGCGTCGAGCTGGGAATGTACGAAGGCATTCCGCATCTCTTTACGCCCATCATCACCGAAGTGAAGCTGGCGGCCAACGCGCTGCGCAACGCCGTCCGCGAGATGGAGCGCCGTCTCAAACTGCTGGCCAGCCGCAGCGTGCGCAACATCGACCAGTACAACAAGCTCTTCGATGGCTCCGCGCCTTCACTCTTTGATCAGGAATCTGAGACCGAAGAAGAGCCGCTGCCTTACATCATCATCATCATCGACGAACTGGCGGACCTGATGATGCTCGACCGCGCCAACGTGGAGGAGTCCATCACGCGCCTGGCGCAGATGTCCCGCGCCGTCGGAATTCATCTGATTCTGGCCACGCAGCGGCCCAGCGTGGACGTGATCACAGGACTCATCAAGGCCAACGTGCCCACGCGCATCAGCTTCCGGTTGGCCACCAAGGTCGATTCGCGTACCATCCTCGACGCCAACGGAGCGGAGTGCCTGCTGGGCCGCGGGGATATGCTCTTTCTGCCGCCCGGAACCAGCCGCGTGATGCGCCTGCACGCGCCTTATGTGAGCGAAAAAGAGACCGCCGCAGTGGTCGAATTCTGGAAGACGCAGGGGCAAGCCGAGTACGTACAGGGCTTCCTAGAATCTCCCAAGGACGAGCGCGCCAACGTGGATGGCTCCAACCCCGACCCCGATGAAAACGACCCGCTCTTCAACGACGCCGTAACGCTGGTCTTCGAGTTCGGCAAGGCCTCCACGTCGCTGTTGCAGCGGCGGCTGCGCATCGGCTACGGCCGGGCGGCGCATTTGATCGACCTGATGGAGCAGGACGGCTTGGTTGGTCCCGCCGACGGCTCGCGCCCCCGCGAACTGCTGAAAGCCCCCGGCTGGCTGCATGAAATTTCCGCCTCGGCCATCGATTGATTACCGGATGCGGAAATACTGCTGAAGAAATCATTCTATGGGAATGATTGATCCGGCTCTGACTGAGTGTTGCGGCTTCCAACTCTTTCGCCAGTCGATTACCGTTTTGCCTGCGCCTGCTTGGGCGCGGCGAAGACGATCCTGGGCGGATCGGCGAGCGGCACGGCGGCCTGGACGCTCTGGGCAGCGGCGCCGCGCTTGACCTGATTCTCTTTGAGGGTCACTGCGCCGTTGGCGATTTCGGCGTCGCCGCTCCAGCGGTCGAAGCGGGCCAGCGATGCGGGAAGATGGCCAGAGGTTGGGGTGACGCTCCCGTGCCGCCACTCGAAATGGAGCGCGCCGTTGGCCGAGGCGGCCAGTTCGCCGGCGGTAAAGCCCGTCAGCTCGACTTTGGCGTTGCCGTCGAAGGCGCCTCCCGTGGCGCGCACTCCAAGCAACTGACCGATAGCCTGCGGGCTGAGCTTGTCGAACTGTGCTTCAAATTGATAGGAGGGCTTGTCCTTTGCGGTCGCGGCGGCGTGGAAGGCGCCAGCGCCGTGAACGCGTCCGCCCAGCAGGCTGGCGTCGAATGCGGTAATCCTGGCCCCATTGGCGAGCGTGGAAAGATTGGCGGAAAGCTGGTGGAGCGTGACCGGGCCGAGAAGGAGGGATTCGGCCTTGACCGTGCCTTCCAGCCTCGGCCAGGCCGGCGTGGCCGTGGGACGAAGGCGCTCAATGAGCGTGGAGAGCAGGGTGCCCCGCGTATGCGCGCCGAGGAACGCGGCTTGGAGCAGGCCGGCATCGAGCGCGCCGAACTGAAGTTGAAAGCTGGGCGCGCAAGCCAGAGGAGCTTCGCAGGCGGCGGGCACGGTGATGCTGGCCGTTCCCTTGATTGGGCCGTAAGAGAAAACGACCGGCTCCCAGCGCACTTCGCCCGCGGCAAAGTGCAGCGTAGCCTGGGAGATTTCGACGGCGTTGGTCAGATAAGCGGCCTTCCAGTTGGCGTTGCGCAGGGTCACGGTTCCCGTGAGGCTGTCGGATGAGGCGGCGGACGGAAGAACACGCGACGGAAGCGTCTGAGCTTGCGGCGGAGGCGAGGGCTGCATCCAGGGGCCTTCGGCGATCAGGGCCACTGAGACAGGTTCTCCTGCCAGCTCATTCAGGGCAGCAGTATTGGCAAGACCGGCTACGTGCGCCAGCTCTCGAGCGCGAACGATTGAAGCCTGGCCGCGTACTGTGAGCTGATAGCCGGTGAGCGCCAGGCGCGCGGAAATTGTGAGGGGGCCGTCACCGCCAGAAGGAAGCACAGTCGTTGCCGTCAGAGCCTGGGCATCGCCAGTGGATTGGCTGGCCGGCGCGGGATCAAGAAGCAATTTGGGGAAACGGATGGGTTGGCTGAGGCCGTTTCCGCTGAGTTCGAGACCCTCAACGGTAAGGCTGCCGGTAAGCGGCCCCAGCTCTGCCGCTTGTGCCTTGGCGGAGAGCATGTGGCTGGTCTGCGCCGGCTTTTCCTGCGCGGCAGGTGCGTATGAGAGCATTCCGCTGGCTGAGCCGGCGGCTTCAAGGCCGGGCGCCAAGCCGCTGCGCACCGTGCGCAAAGCGTCCAGAGCGGCGGCCACCGGAATCTTCTCCAGCACGACGGAAAAGCGCGGTTGGCTGCCGACGCCGCCGGGCAGATTACCGGCCAGGCGAATGTGCCCCGCACCCAGCGGAGAATCGCAGATCAGGTTGTCGATGGCGCGGCTGAAGAAGTGGGCAACAAGCGAGCAGTTGGCGTCGAAGTCCATCGGCTCGGCTGGGGCGAATTCGGCGCGGTGAACGCCGGTGGCGCGTAAACGGGTTGTAATCTTGGCTGCGTCGGCACTGCCCTCCAGATGAAGTTCGCCGGTCAGGTCGCCGCGCCAGCCTGCATCGGCGCCCAGGAGCAAGCGGGTGAGCTGGCCAAGTTGCGCCTCGCGCCAATCGAGATCCATGTGCAGCGGCATCTGGCGCAGTTCGGGCGCCGAGCGAAGCTCTGCATCCAGTCGTACCGTGCCGGTGTCGGCCTCTTCCAGGCTGAGGTCTGTGCGGGCGGGCTGACCGCGCAGCCGGATGCGCCAGTCGCCGGGACTCTGCTGCTCCAGCGAGATCTTGGCGTCAAGCAGTGAAAACGGTAGCTTTTCCACGCCGTTTTTGATGTTAATACGGGAGTTTGTGGCCTCAAGATAGGGCAGATGCACGGGCTTGTTTGCCGCAGCCTGCCCTGTGCTGCCAGCAGATTGCGTCTGTGCGGCGGCGGTGCGCAGAATCGAATCCAGATTCCAGCGGCCGGGTGAAGAATGCACCAGGTTCAGGCTGGCCTCGTCCACGCTGATCGAGTCGATCTCAAGCCGTCCGCGCCACAGCGAGAGCAGGCGAATGGAGGCTGTGACCGTGTTGGCGTGCAGCACTGGCTCGGCGCCGTAGGCCGGGTCTTCAGCCACGGTCAGATCGGAGAGCACAAATCCGGGCCGGGGCAGCAGTCGAACTTCCACCGACGACAGGCGCACCGGCCGGCCCAGCGAGGCCGAAATCAGGTGCGTGATGCCCGCCTTGTAGCGGCTCACGCTCACCAGGGGCGGCACAATCAGCACCGCCAGAAGCGCCACCAGAGCCGCCAGAGCCAGCCAAAGCTGTCTGTGCTTGCGATGTTTGGGTTGTGCGTCGTCGGTCATGGATGTCAGCAGACAGCTTACAGATTACAGCATACAGTTGATCGTATACAGCTTGCTGCGCTTAGCCATTGACTATTCGCTGTCTGCTGTTGGCTTTAAGCTGCGTTCACTGCACCCGGTGCAGCGTCCGGCTCCAGCGAGTTTCGGTAAAGAAGTGCAGCGCGATGTGGCCCATCCAGGCCAGGCTGTTGCCCACTCCGGGTTGCTCATACTGGTCTTCCGGCGTAACAAACGACCAGTAGTTGAAGAGCGGGCGGCCGATGATGTTCTCCCTGGGCACGAAGCCCCAGTAGCGCGAGTCGAGGCTATTGTGCCGATGGTCGCCCATCATGAAGTATTTACCGGGAGGAACCACCAGCTCGCCGTTCACAACATCGTTGGGAAAGTCGACTTTGGACCAGGAATCAGGAACCTGCTCAATGTCGGGAGGCGCCTCGGAGGGAAACTCGTCGAGAAACTCCGTATGATTCTCCGGGGTGGTTGCCTCGGCGTGGGGTTGCGATTGGGCTACGCCGTTGATGCTCACGATGCCGTCGTGCAGGCGAATATGGTCGCCGGGAATGCCGATCAGCCGCTTGACCAGCGTCAAATATTGCGGGTTTCCCTCCGCATCCGGGTCCGGCACGGGCTTGATGAAGACCACGATGTCGCCGCGCTTCGGCTCGCGATAGTGAACCAGCGGCATCCACTTGGCGGGCGGCGAGAAAGTGATGCGATCCACCACCAGGTGGTCGCCCACCAGCAGTGTCTTCTCCATTGATCCGGAGGGAATCACGTAGTTCTGCCCCAGGAAGGTGAGCACGAACAACCCCATCACAAAGATGGAGCATATGCTGGCCACGGCCTCGAAGGGCGTCTCTTCCACGCGCTGCCCGGCAGGCTCTGGAACCGGTTGAACTGCGGCAGGCGGGTTGGGAGTCTTCTTCTTCGTCATTTCACTGTTCACTTATTCACTGTTTCCGAGCTACCGCACCACGTGAAAGATGCGCTTCCAGCGGGCAAATCCGGCCAGCCGGGTTGTGAGTTCTCTATCGAGTCCGAGTCTATCATCCGAGGCTTGCATCGCAGCCTGTCGCACGTCAGTGGACGAGGGTCGCGAAACTGAAAAGTAGATCACCAGCGGGCGGGCCACAATTTGCTCGCGCGGGACAAAACCCCAGAAGCGCGAGTCCTTGCTGTAATTGCGATTGTCGCCCAAAACAAAATATTCGCCCTGGGGCACCACCAATGCGCCGTTGTGGATGAGCCCCTGCATCTGCTTCCACCAGTCTGGCTCCACGTTGGGGTCGGTATAGACCCGCGCTGGAAAATCATCGCGGAAGGGATTGCTGGCGGCTGGCTCAAAGGCCGCGTAAGGCTCGTCGAGAACTGTGCCGTTCACCGTCACCCGCCCCTCATTGATGCTCAGGCGGTCGCCGGGAAGGCCCACCACGCGCTTGACCAGAAACGGCGGCTGCGAGTGGTAAAAGAAGATAATGTCGCCGCGCGCCACCTCGCGATAGGGCATCAGCCACCGGGTAAGCCGGTCATTTGGGGCATAGACCTGCTTGTTCACCAGCAGAAAATCTCCCACCAGCAGCGTGTGCTCCATGCTCTCAGAGGGAATCAGGTAGGGCTGAAGCACAAAAGTGAGCAGAAACAGCGCCACCACCACCGTACCCAGCAGCGAAGCAAGGGCCTCAGGCACGGTGGGCAGAGTTTGCCGCAACTGTTCCATTCGGAGCAGATACGGACGGGATGCTGGGGCAGAGTTGCTCATTGCTTGGCGCCATCCTCCTCAATTTGCTCCGCTTCTGCGGTGACGGCAGCGGCCTTCTTCGCTGCGATCTTCAGCCGCTCCAGCGCGCGCCGCGCCGCATCCTGTTCAGCGTTCTTCTTGGTACTGCCCATGCCGCGCGCCAGGCTCTTGCCCGGCTCTCCTTCAGCTAGCTTGATGCGGACCTCCACCATGAATCGCTTATGGTGATCGGGTCCGCTTTCGTTCTTCACCCGGTAGACCGGCGTTCCCGAGCGCGCGGCCTGCAAGTATTCCTGCAAGGCCGATTTATAGTTCCCCAACGCGGCTCCGGCGCGCAACTCCTCGGCCAACTGCTGGGCGGCTTCACCCATCACCCAGCGGCGCGCAAAGGCTCTGACCGGCTCCAGGCCTCCATCCAGCAAGAGCGCGCCCAGAACGGCCTCCATGGTGTTCGAGAGCACGGTCGTCTTGCGCCTCAGACCGCTCTTGTCCTCGCCCCGGCTGAGGCGCAGATGGCTGCCCAGCGCAATGGCCTCCGCAACCTCTGCCATGTGCTCGCGGCTGACCAGCTTGGCGCGAACGCGCGTCAACTCGCCCTCGCTCCACTCCGGGTGAAGTAAAAACAGCGCTTCAGCCACCACCAACCCCAACACGGCGTCGCCTAAAAACTCCAGGCGCTCATTGTCGCCCGTTTCCACAGCCTGTTCCTGGCCGCTCAACGGAACTTGCTCATTGCACGCCCGTTCGTTGGCTAAAGACCGGTGCGTCAGAGCGCGCAGCAGCAGTTCAGGGCGGGCAAAACCATGTCCCAGCGCCGCTTCCAGTTCAGATAGAACGGCTTCCACTTGCGCCTCGATTCTGTTCGTTGACACTCTGCCGCATGGCCACGAGCCGAAAAATCCTCTCCTGTCCAGAAAAATCCCTAATTCATCATTATGGCACCCGCAGGGGTGCTGGAATCCCATGATCATTGGACGACAATAGCCCGTATCTCTTTGCAGATTATTTCCCGCACTCGATTACTCTCAATGCAGGCTGGCTCTTCAGGCTGTTCTGTCAGGGATGTGACCGGTCAGAACCATTGGACGGTGGTTGATAAGGGAAGAATCTATCCGCTCCGTATTTTGCGAATGACAAGAATCAAAACTCTGCCCCACCGCAAGTGGTTATCGCTCGCCCCAACTAAGCTTGCTGCGCAACGCCTCAAAGAATCCGCCTTCGCTGATCCGCACCAGATTGACGGTGTGGCTCGACTTTTGGCATCGAACCTCGTCGCAGGCCAGCAGATCGATGGCTTTCTGACCGTCCACGGTGAGCGCAGCCTGGTTGGCCGCGCCCTCGGCCCGCACGGTGAGCAACGCGTCGCCGCGCGTCACAATTGGCCTGAGTGTGAGCAGATGAGGGCAGATGGGCGTGATCACCATCGCGTCCACATCCGGAGTGAGAATCGGCCCGTTGGCGGCCAGCGTATAGGCCGTCGAGCCAGTGGGTGTGGAGACGATGACCCCGTCGGCGCGGAAGCGGGCCACGCTCTTGCCGTCCAGCTCGATGGCGAAATCGCCCATGCGCGCAATGTCACCCTTCGAGACGACAACCTCGTTCAGCGCCTCATAACAGGCATGCAGCTTGTCCTCGCGCCATAGTTCGGCGTGGAGCATGGCGCGCTCATCCAGTTCATGGCAGCCGCCGCGCCAGCACTCCAGCGTCGCATAGAGGTTGGCCAGGCGAACCTCGGTCAAAAAGCCCAGGAAGCCCAGGTTTACGCCGAGGATGGGTGTGCCTGTTGCGGCAAAAATCCGCGCCACCGAGAGCAGCGTTCCGTCGCCGCCCAGAACAATCACCAGCTCCGGCCCTTGCGCGGGCATCACGGCGCGATCCACGGCCTGTGCCGTTGCGGTGTACTGGCCGCCCTCGCGGTCGATGAGCGGCTCATAGCCGTGTTCGCGCAGCCAGGCGATCAGTTCCGGCAGCAGCCGGACCAGCTCTTGCCTATCGGGTTTGCAGACAATCGCGACGCGCACCATGAGGTCTCTCAGTGTAACGGACCACCTGCGGTGAAACCAAATCTAGACGTCCAACGCGAAGCAGCGCGCCGACTCCAGCAGCCGCTCGACTGACTCCTTCGAGCACGACTCGGTATAGATGCGCAGCAAAGGCTCGGTGCCGCTGGCGCGCAGCAGCAGCCACGTCTCGGCGGCCTTCGGCTTGCTCATGGCTTCGGGGTTGTCCAGATAAAACTTCACCCCGTCCAAATCTTCCTGGCAATAAATCGGCATTCCGGCAAAGACCGGGTCGCCGGGTTGGAGCGCTTTCGCCCGCGCAATCACCCCGTTCTTCACCTCGCTGGAGATGTGCAGGTCAATGCGGCCGTACTGATGTTCGCCGTACTCTTCTTGCAGATCGGCTACAAGCTGGCCCAGCGTCTTGCCCTCCTCGGCCATCACGTTGGCCAGAAGCAGAGAGTTCAGCAGGCCGTCGCGCTCCGGCAGATGCCGCTGGAAACCGATGCCGCCCGACTCCTCGCCGCCCATCACGATTTGCCGCTCCAACATATAGTCGCAGACATACTTGAAGCCGATGCCGTGCTCGATCAGCTCGCGCCCATGCTTCTGGCAGATGCGGTCCAGCATCTTGGTGGTGTTAAAGGCGCGCGTCACCGCTCCCGGCCAGTCGTTGTGGCGCTTGAGAACCCAACTGAGGAGGACGCAATAAATTTTGTGCGGATCGACGAAGTTCCCATGCTCATCCGTGGCGCCGATACGGTCGGCGTCGCCGTCGGTACACAAGCCGGCCTGGCAGCCATTGGCCACCACCGCCTCGCCCAGCGCGCGGATGTGCGGCTCAATCGGCTCGGGGTTGATGCCGGGAAAGAGCGGATCGGCGTTGCCGCGAATCTGCACGTGAGCCACGCCCAGGCGGGTGAAGATCTCAGAAATATAAGTGAGGCCTGCGCCGTACATCGAATCCAGTCCGAACTTCATTCCCGACTTTGCCAGCGCGTCCAGGCTCGTGAAGCTCTCGATGGCCGCCAGATAGGGGGGCAGAAAATCGACCATGGTGATCGGGGCGGGCTGCGCCGTCCGCGCCACTGGCTGTCCCAGCCGCGACTCAATCTCCGCAATCATTGAAGGCTTGCCGGAGCCGCCATACCAGCCCTTGTACTTGACGCCGTTCCACTGCGCCGGATTGTGCGAGCTGGTAATCATGATGCCGCCGGCTGCCTTGCGGTGCAAGACCGCGTAGCTGAGCGCCGGCGTGGGGGTAATGCGGTCGGCCAACTCGACCGGAATTCCGGTCGCGGCGACGACTTCTGCGCAGGTGCGGGCAAAGGCCTTCGACCCGAAGCGGGTGTCATAGCCGATGCACAGCCCCTTGGCCGGGTTTTCCTTGGCGTGAACGTATGCGGCGATGGCCTGGGCTGCGATGCGCACATTGGCAAAGGTGAACTCGTCGGCGATGATCGCACGCCAGCCGTCGGTGCCGAATTTGATCTGAGCCATGGTCTGTTGATTACTCCCTCTAACAAGATTAACGGATGCGAGGGCAGATTGCCGATCAGCGGCCGAATCTATCCCCCTCATTCTGATTCGCTACCATAGTAATGATGCCCCAATTTGCTCCAGGCCTAACGCTGCTGATCGACGCCGACGATACGCTGTGGGAGAATAACGTCTACTTTGAGCGGGCCATAGCCGCCTTCATCAGTTGCCTTGACCATCACGAGTACACGCCGGCCGCGGTGCGCGCGGCGCTGAATAAGATCGAGCGTGAGACCATCGCCACCCACGGCTATGGCCTTCACAGCTTCACTCACTCGCTGCTGCTTTGCTTTGAGCGGCTCAGCCCCGCGCCCAGGTTGGAGGAGAAGCGCCGGCAGATTCTCGGCTTTGCGCGCGCCATCGCCGAGCAGGAGATTGAGTTGCTGCCCGGCGTGGCCGAGACGCTGGCGAAATTGAGCACACGCCACCGGCTGATTCTGATGACCAAGGGCAACCACGCCGAGCAGGCCGACAAACTTGCGCGCTCCGGACTCGCCAAGTACTTTTCCGCGGTGGAGATCGTCGCCGAAAAAGACCCCGCGACCTATCGCGAAGTCATTCGGCGCCATCCTTCCGAGTTAGCCAGCCACGCCGCATATAGTTACTGGATGCTTGGCAACAGCCCCCGGAGCGACATCAATCCGGCTCTCGCTGCCGGACTCAACGCCGTCTTCCTCTTTCACAAACATACCTGGGTGCTGGAGCACACAGAACTCGACCCCGCGCCCGAAGGGCAGCAGTTGATTGAGCTGGATAGCTTCGCCAAACTGTGTGCTATTTTTTAATGATTTCCAACGATAATTCTTACGACCAATCACCGTGTCAAGTGTATCCGCGCAGGAGCGGCAAAATTGGCTCCCGACGCAGTCCGCTGGGGGAAGGCCTTTTACAATCTACCGTTCCGGCGGCTTCTGGTTGTGCAGTTGACGAAGTGTGTTGCGCAGTTCGATCTGCTGTAAACCGATAACATCCGCACCAGCTTTATCGCCGCGTTTCTCCGCTTCGTCCATCTCAACGCGCAATTCGCGCAGGCGGTGTTCGATGGCCCGCTCTTGAATTTCCTGGACGGCGCTCTGCACCTCGCCCTCATCGGGCGGTTTGGTCTCAGCCATCAGCGTTTCGGCCAGCAAGGCGCGCTGCGCCGGGTCTTCCACCACTTCCATGGGGTCGCGCGACTGGCGCGCAGCCAGAGCCTGGAGGGCCGCGCAGGCGCCCAGATGCTCAAACCATGCGGGCTGCTCGGCCAGCGCCATGGTGGCCAGCCGCCGCGACCGCTCAAACTCCGGATCGTCGATGGCCAGCGCCCGCAGCAGCACCCGCTCGACTTCGGTGAGCGTTGTCGTCCGCGTCTCGATGTGGTCGCGGCGGCGCAGCGCGGCCTGGTGCAATTCCTCTCTGAGAACTGCGGAATCGATGCCCAGCTTTTGCGCCGCGTCGGCGGCGAACTGGTCGCGCGCGAGCTTCTCCGGCATACGGCGAATGTGGGGCAGCAGAAAGTTCATCGCCTTCACCTTCTGCTCTGCGCTGGCACCGGGGAAGGCTGTCCGAGCGCGCTCGATCAGGTAGTCTGCCTGACGGCGCGCGCAGCGCAACGCCGCCGTGTAAGCCTCGACGCCGCGCTCGCGGATGTAGCGATCAGGGTCGAGGCCGCCGTCGAGGGTGACGATCTTGATGTTGAAGCCCTCTTCAGTGAGCAGGGCAATCGATTTTTCCGCTGCATTGCTGCCGGCGGCGTCGGGATCGAAGTTGACGACGACCTGCGAGGTGTGGCGCTTGAGAATCGCCACCTGATGCTCGGTGAAGGCCGTCCCGCTGGTGGCGATTACGTTCTGGATGCCGCGCAGATAGACCGAGATGCAGTCCATCTGGCCCTCGACGAGCAGGGCAAACTCAAGCTGGCGAATGGCGGTGCGCGCCTTGTCGAGATTGAAAAGGACTTGGCCTTTAGAATAAAGCGGCGTATCCGGCGAGTTGATGTACTTGGCGCCGGCCTTCTCGCCGGTTTCGAGGGTCCGCGCGGTGAAGGCGATCACCCGCCCGCTCTCGTTGCAGATGGGGAAGGTGACGCGCTTGCGAAAGCGATCATAAATCGGTCCGAGACTGCCGTCGCCCTGCTCCTTTGAGGCGAAGAGGCCGCTGGCGCGGAGGGTTTCGTTGTCGGCCATGCCGCTGAGCCGGTCGCGCAGGGCGTTAAAGCTGTCGGGCGCGTAGCCGATGCGGAAGGTCTTTATGCCTTCGGGCGTGAGGCCTCGCCCGGCAAGGTATTCGCGAGCCACAGCCCCTTCCGGCCCACGTAACTGCTCTTCAAACCAGGCGGTTGCGGTCTCGTGCAGCTCCAGCAGCTTGCCGCGCAGCCGAGCTTCGGCGGCCTCTTCGGGCGAGGAGAACTCGCGCTTGGGCAGCGGAATGCCGCACTTGCCCGCGACAATGCGCACCGCTTCAGGGAAGCCGACCTTTTCGATTTTGGCCACAAAGCTGAAGACGTCGCCCGACTCGTGGCAGCCGAAGCAGTGGTAAAACTGGCGCACCGCATGGACGGAAAACGAGGGCGACTTCTCCTTGTGAAAGGGACAGAGGCCGGTGTAGTTCTGCGCCCCGGCCTTGCGCAGGCGGATGTAGCCCTCGATCACCTTGACGATGTCGGCTTGCTGCTTGACGGTTTGGGCGAAGTCGATCATGGGGCCTGTGTTGAGAATAAGGCCAGCGGGAGGCAAAGCAATGTGGAAGGCGTGGAAAGCTGGTTCGATTCAGGTTTGCGAGGTCTTCAAGCACGACTGAGAGTTTTATGAGCTCACAGCAGCCCGCCGAGGCCGACGAGGCGGCGCGAGAGCAGCCAGGAGAGCAAAGAAATTCCCAGGGCAAGCGCGACCCAACCGGCGGACTCGACAGGAGCAACAAGGGCGGCGGGCAGATGCGGCGCGGCAAACGCCGGCGCACTCACCACGGGCAGACCCCGCCGGATCAGCTCCAGCGTGGCCCAGCCGGAGAGAGCGCCGACCAGCAGAAAGCCGGGAAGGGCGCGCGACCAGGGAAAGGGAATTGGGGGAAAGGGAACCGGCGGCGGCGCGGAGGCCTCTTGCTGAACGCTCTCCATCACCGCGTCCAGGAAGCCCGAAGAGGGAATCAGCTCCGCTTCGCTGGCCAGGATCGTTTCGATCTCGGCGTCGATGACCGCCGTGCGGTTGGTTTCAGCCTGCATCTGTGCGGCGCGGTCTCTTTTGGTTCGATTCATATGGTGGCCTCCTTTCCAGGATTGGGAGCAGTCAGTTCGCTTGCTGCGTACCCGGCTTCAAGCTGCGGAAAGCGCTGTCGCAAGAGTCCGCGGGCGCGGCTGAGACGGGCTTTGAGCGTGCCTTCGGGCAGACCAAGCGTCGCCGCGGCGGCGGCCACGTCCATTTCATGAAAATAATACAAAATGACCGGCTCGCGATAGCGCAACGGCAGCGTCAGCACGGCGCGGCGAATCACTTCGTGCCGCGACTTTTCCAGAAGTGCGTGGAATTGAGTAGCGGGGCCGGAAGGTTCGCGCGCGCCTTCCAGCGGCAGGCTCTCAGTGGGAAAGCGCTTCAGCTCGGAGCGAAAGACGTTGGCGGCCAGGGCAAACAGCCAGGTAGAAAAGCTGGATTCGCGCCGCCATGTTGCCAGCCCGCGCCATGCGCGTACGAAGGCCTCCTGCGCCATCTCCTCGGCGCGGCCGCGGTCGCGGCAATACCTCCACGCCAGATTCACCAGCGGAGACTGCCAGCGGCGGACGATGCCTTCGAAGGCGGCAACCTCGCCGGCCAGCACACGGGCGACGTCGGCCCGATCCTCTTCTTCGTTCTTGGGGGTTGCGCTCAAAACAGGCTCTCTCCGCATGGTATGACAGATAAACCAGGAATTGGGTTGCATTTTTCGGCGGAAGGATGGCGCTCACAAGAAATGCAACCGAATTCCCGCACCATCTGTCGTACCAGGTGCATGGGGGAAAACCCCAGGCGAGGAGGATTGCGATGGTTTTTCTGATTCCGATAGTGGCTATTGTGTCAACGTTTACGTTTATCAGCTTGGTCACCTGGTTCGCCACCCAGCAAAAGGAGCGCGAGGCCTTTTACAGGTCTGAGACGATGCGGCGGGTTTCCGAGTCATCAGGCGACGGCGCCAAGGCGGCTATCGAACTGATGCGGGAAGAAGAGAGGCTGAAGCGGATCAAGACTCGCGAAGGCTTGAAGATCGGAGGGTTGATCAACCTGGCCGTAGGGATCGGAGTCCTGATCTTTCTGCGTGCCCTGATGCCAGTCGAACCGGTCTATCTATGCGGCCTGATACCCGGCATGATCGGCGTGGCGATGATTGTTTACGTGTACGTTATGGCACCGCCGGTGGAGTAGGAGCCAAAAGGTTGAATCAAGGGCGGGATTGGAGTATCGAATGAAGTAGTTGTTTTGAACAACTACATTACTGGCCTGAGAGTGTCGGGCCAGGATACTCGGACGGCAAACCGATGACTGCGAAGGCGCAACGTCAACCCGCATTTTTTCTTCCCCACGGCGGAGGGCCCTGTTTTTTCATGGACTGGACCTGGGGACCGGCGAATACCTGGAATGCAACAAAGCGATTTCTGGAGGGGCTGGCCGCCACTCTGCCCGCACAGCCCAAGGCTCTGCTGGTCATCAGCGCCCACTGGGAGGAGCCGGCCTTCACGGTCAGTTCTGCGCTCCGGCCCAAGTTGATTTTTGACTACTCCGGCTTTCCCGAACACACCTACCAGCTGACGTGGCCTGCACTTGGCTCGCCTGAACTGGCCGAACGGGTAGCGGTCCTGCTCGGCCAGGCGGGTCTGCCAGCGGCGGTCAGCACAAGCCGTGGCTTCGACCACGGGGTCTTTGTACCGTTGAAGGTGGCCTTTCCAGATGCGCAGATTCCTGTCGCCTCACTCTCGCTGGCGGCTTCTCCTACCGGCAATTTTGACCCGGCTCTGCACTTGGCGGCCGGCCGCGCGCTCGCTCCTTTGCGCGACGAGGGTGTGCTCATCATCGGCAGCGGCATGAGCTTTCATAACCTGCGCGGTTATTTTCAGCCGGAGACTTTGGAGCGCGCCAGGGCCTTCGACGCGTCGCTGACCAGCGCCGTGGAGTCGCCCGCAGCGGAACGCGATGCCTTGTTGACCGGCTGGCGATCGGCTCCCTTTGCCGCCTACGCGCATCCACGCGAGGAACACCTGATTCCGTTGATGGTGGCTGCCGGAGCCGGCGGAGAAGCATCCGGAACCCGCATCTTCACCGATGAACCCATGGGTGCAGCCATCAGTGCATACCGATTCGATTGAGGCACGCCGCCTTGGATGGGAGCGGCAGCTCCAGAGTGGAGACCTGCCAGTAACGCTCTCCATCGCTTAGAGACCCTTGGATTGATACCATGGCCTTCTGCGGCCCATGTGGAGGCCGGAGTCGATGATCACGGCCAGCAGGCCGAAGACCATGCAGAAGTCGGTGCGGGCCTGATGGAGGAAGCTCAGCCAGCCGTAGTTGTTGAGCTTTTCCAGGGTGAATGTGCCGACGGGCCTGCCCAGCAGGATGGGCAATTTGGTGCTAACCAGCGCGGTGACGATGACTACCAGCAGAGCCAACGCAGCGTCGCCGGCGTAGAAGTTCAGCAGGATGGCCATGCCGCCACTGATCTCGACGCCGCCCACTAGCGGCGCCAATATCTCCGGGAAGGGCAGGCCAATGGCGGCAAAGTGCCCGGCGCCAATGTCTTCGGGCCGGACAAACTTGAGAATACCCTCCAACAGGAAGACCAATCCAACCATCACTCGGATGAGAATCATGGGAAGAGATTGGCGCATATAAGCCTCCAGTGTTGGATTTCCTGCAAGGGCCCGATCGATTCACGGAGAAAAGCCGGTTTGCAAGCCAGACAAGAATGAGCATACCGCACCAGGCAAACAGGATGCAGTGAAATGCCAAACAATTCGGTCCAACTCCCGCAGCGGGCCAAGACCATGCAGGAACGAAAAATGGACGCCCCCAAGTGTCCCTTGCGCTGTTTTGCCGAGCGGCGCCTACTCCGCGATCAGGCCCGGCTCGCCGGCATTCAGCCTGAAGGTGGAGTAGACGACGATGCTCATGGGTGGAATGTGGCCGGTCAGCAGCTTGGCGACATCGAGGCCCGGTTCCGGTTGAAGCTCCACGCTGGCCCGGTCCTCAGCCTCCCTGGTGAGCGAATAGCGGTAGAGGCGCAGGGCGGCGGGCAGGCCATCAAACTCGACTCTCACGTCTGCTGCGCGATGGCTTTCATTCACCACCAGCAGCGTAAGGTTTCCCTTGGCGGTGCGGAGGGCGGTAGCCACCAGTTTTCGGTCGCATTCGACAAAAGGCGTCTGGACGCGCGTGGCCAGCACGGCTGAGTGCTTGGGCAGATAGCGGGCGAGCATCGCAAATTGGTAGTAGGCGTTGGGTTGGGGTGTGAAGGCGTCGAGCAGTTTGCCAGCCTCGTGTCCAGTCTCGCTCTGCCAGGTGCGCAGCAACTGCCACTGCCCGTCCAGGTCGCCGCGGTTGATAAAGCTCCAGCGATTGAAGCCATCCACGCCGGCATTGATGCCGCGCACTACCAAAGAGGCATTCTTCAGGCCCGATTGCCAGCAGGCGGGTCCCACATCGTCGTGGCCCCATCCAAAGCCCATGGTGCCGAACTCGGAGAGGAAGAGGGGCTTGTTTCTGGCGTGCGCCCACTGCGCCCAGCGGCCCATGCGCTGCTCGGCCTCGGCCAGCTTGTACGGGCCGTCCATCGAGTCGAAGATGGCGCCGTAGGAGTGCAGGTCGTAGGCTCCAATGAACGCGTCGAAGTCCACATCGGCAGGGTTGAGTTCCGGCAGGTCGGTCCAGTCCGGGCCGGAGATGGGCACATTCAGGCCGCGGCGGTCGAACTCCTCCCGCGCCGCCTTCAATCCGGGGGTGATGGGAAGCGCCTTCATCTCCGCGTCCTGCCACCAGGAAAAATCGTCGTGACCCGGTTCGTTGGAAACCGAGACCCAGCGGATGCAGGCGTATTTCTTGACGCGAACCAGATGATCGAGCAGTTCTCCCAGGCCGAAGGCCCATTCGGGAATCGAATACGGCGCGCTGCGCAATCGCCGGACCGGATCCTCGGCATTTCCGGGATAAGCGTTCCACGCGACGTCGCCCCACATCTGCTGCAGAAAGACGTCCACGCCGCGGCGCTGGGCCCAGTCCAGGATGCGATACAAGACCTGCATCTCGGAGTTCTGCCAGTCGAAGACGCGCCTGCCAGGCTCGTAAATCCGCTGCTCAAGCTCAACCCGGCACCAGTCCATCCCCAGCCATTCCGCATGGCGGAAGAGCTCTTCCCAGTGCTTGTCGTCGGCGGGATCGGGGTTGCCGCCCCAGGAGCTGCCGGACCAGGAGTTTCCCGCCGGCTTTCTGCCGGGAAGGGTGGCGCTGATGATGTGAAAGGAAGCGCCAATTCCGCCGCTCATCTGGTGAACCGGCTGCCCGGCCTCTACGCGAATGGTTACCGGAACCGCTTGCTCGGCGCTGGTGCTGGCTGGCAAGGCGCGCTTCCGGGCAACACTTTGGTTGGGAGACGATTCAGTTCCCAGCGCGGCTTGCGACAGGGCTGTAGCTCCCAGGGCGGCGGCGCTCGCCAGCAATCCCCTTCTGGTTACCTTCATTCCTGCCATCGCGGCCTTCCTTTCATGGGGGGGGGATCCTGGACTGTTGAGAAGAGGCTGGAGCACCGCCTCTTCCATTTGCTGGCTGCCACCGGCGAGGTCTCATTGAGAAGAGAAAGAAGGCCGCGAGCAAGCCCGACATGGGAAAGCATAACGCAGGGGCGAGACGTTAGGGAAATTAAGAAATAAATAGAAGGAAATGCTGTTTGCCGGCAAGAGAGGGACAGAGATTCGATCCAATAGGCTGGCGAACTCCTGAGAGCAGACAGAAAGCGCGATATCCCTGTCAATAATCGATTGCCAGGGGTGCCCTATGCCTTCGACCTGCGTCAAAAACGCAGGATTGCGCTCCTCCCGGAATGAAAATGCGCGCCAACCCGCCCCGGTCCGTTAGACTGTGGAGTAGGTTCTAGTTGACCGGGGTTCCCGGCAATGGGTTTTTGTTGCCGGGGTGGTAAAATCGTTTTTTCCTCGAGGCAGAACCGGATTTTTCAGCAGTGAGGGTGTGCATATTCTTCCCGTGACGCAGAACCATGGATCGCACCAGTACTTCTTGTGCTCGCAGCAGGGCCCGCGCCCGGTGAGAATCAAGCACAATTCCATCCCCCGCGCCTTGCGCCTTACGAACCGGCTGGCGCGGAGCTTGATGTTGGCCGCATGGATGCTCATGGCCTGCACGGCTCTGGCTCAGCAGCCGCAAACCATCGATTCGATTCGGATTATCGGCAACCGGCGCATTCCCAAGGAGACCGTGCTGGCGCGGCTCTTTACCCATCCCGGCGATGCCTACGACCCAATCTCCATCGAGCGCGACTTCAACTCGCTGTGGAACACGGCATACTTCGACAATGTGCGCATTGAGCGCGAGGACTCGGAGAAGGGCATCATCCTGAATATTTATGTGGTGGAGAAGCCCACCATCCGCGAGATCAACTACAAGGGCCTGAACGCTGTTTCGCAGTCGGACGTACTGGACCGCTTCAAGAAGGAAAAGGTCGGCCTGACGGTGGAGAGCCAGTTTGACCCGGCCAAGATCAAGCGGGCCGAGACGGTGCTCAAGGACATTCTTTCAGAGCATGGACACCAGTTCGCCGTGATCAAGGAGGACATCAAGACCATACCTCCGGCCTCGGTGCAGTTGAACTTCATCATCAAGGAAGGCCCTGTTGTGAAGGTGGGCCAGATCAAGTTCACGGGCAACCAGCATATCGGCAGCTTGGAACTGCGCCGCTCGATGAAGAACCTGAAGCCCATCGGCATTCCCTATTCGATATTCTTCGAGGATATTTTTGCGCAGGACTTTGATGCCTCGAAGCTGGAGGAAGACACGGAGCGGGTGCGTCACGCCTACCTGGACAAGGGTTATTACAGCGCGGCGGTTGAAGAGCCCAAGACGCAGATACGCGACCAGGGAGGGCTGAACTTCCTCACCTTCCGTCCCAATAAAGGCAAGCGCATTGACATTCTGATGCCCATTGAAGAGGGCTCGCGCTACCGGCTGGGCACCATTACCTTTACCGGCAACAAGACGATACGCAACACAAAGGCGCTACGCTCCACCTTCGCGATCAAGGACGGTGAGTGGTTCAACTCCACGCTTGTCGGCAAAGGTTTGGAGAACCTTCAGAAGGCCTACGGACAACTGGGCTACACCAACTTTGCAGCCATTCCCAAGCCCATCTTCGACGATCAGAAGAAGACCGTTTCATTGAATATCGATATTGACGAGGGCAAGCAGTTTTATGTCTCGCGCATCGAGTTTACCGGCAACACCACCACCCGCGACAAGGTGATTCGCCGCGAGTTGATGCTGGAGGAAGGGCAGGTCTACAACTCTCAAGCGTGGGAGTACAGCCTTTTGCGCTTGAACCAGCTTGAATACTTCGATCCGCTCAAGGTGGATCAGGACACCGAAGTTCACCGGAATGAAGAGGCGGGCACGGTTGACCTACTGCTGAAGGTGAAGGAGAAGGGCAAAAACTCGATTGGTCTGAACGGCGGCATCAGCGGCATGAACGGCGCATTCCTGGGCGTGAACTACCAGACCAACAACTTTCTCGGCCTGGGTGAAACGCTCAGCCTTCAGGGCAACCTGGGCAACGTGAGCCGCACCTTCAGTTTTGGCTACTCGCAGCCTTATGTGCGCAACCGCCCGCTCAATCTGGGCTTCCAGATATTCAACAACAAGCAGGACTTCAACGCGGCCAAGAACATCCAGTCAGTTACCGGCTCATCGGTGAACCTGAGCGCGGCACAGCAATCGCTAACCCAGAACTATAACCAGTCCGCCAATGGCTTGACCTTTTCGGGCAGCTATCCGCTCAAGCGCCACGCCTTCCAGCGCGTGGGCGTCACCTATGCTCTGAGCAAGTCGACGATTACCGCGTTCTCGACCGCCTCGCAGACGTTTTTCCAGACCATCTCCTTCCGGTCCGGCATCCAGGGAAACAACGCGCTGGCCGGAATCGTCAACAGCATGGCCTCGTTCAGCTATACGTACAACACCGTCAACAACCCGATTCGTCCGCGCATGGGCAAGGAATACACGGCGGTGCTACAGGCCTCAGGCATCTGGGGCAACGTGCGCTACATTGCGCCGTTGTTCGCCTACAAGCAGTTTTTACCGATGCACTATCTGCAAGTGTCGCCCACTGGCCGCAACGTGTTGGGCATTCGCGCGCAGCTGGGCTATGTGCAGGGCTACGGCGGGGCGGTGGCTCCGCCCAACAACCGCTTCTACTCCGGCGGCGAGGGCGAGTTGCGCGGCTTTGATGTTCGCGGCGCCATGCCTTACGGTTATGTTCCCAACCGCGTGAATGTGCAGTTGACCAATCCCGACGGAACATGCGTTCCGCGCGATCCGTCGCAGCCGCAGTTGGGCCAGTGCATTCAGGTGCCGGTTCCAATCTACGGCATAGCCTCCATTGGCGGCGACACCAATCTTACCTCCAATATCGAGTACCGGATTCCCCTTGCTGGTTCGCTAACTGTCTCGCTATTCGACGACTTCGGCATCGACACGGCCCTCAACAAAGGGCAGTTGAAGCAGAGTCCAGAGGGTTTTGCCACACTGACCGCTCCGCTCTATGGCTGCCCAGTTTATAACAACGGCGCATGCCAGGGCGGCATTTCCGGCTCGCTGGTTGGCTTCCAGAAGAATATTCGGCCCGTAGAGGGAACAAACTTTGTTCCGCGCATGTCCACCGGCGCCGAGATCTCGGTCATCATGCCGGTCCTCAACGCGCCTGTTCGCATTTTTTATGCCTATAACCCGCTGAGGCTGTATGAGAGGCCCTATTGCAACACCGTTGCCCTCGGAGGCAATGTGACCAGTTGTACCGCGCAACTGGTCACGCGCGATATGTTCCCGCCGGGCGGCGCGGGCGACTTCACCTACCAGGACGTGATCGCGGCTTACGGGGCGCGGGATACCTTCCGGGAGCCGCGCAAGACACTGCGGCTGACGATTTCAACAACCTTCTAGGCGAAAAGATTCTTCTGTCAAGGCAACAGGGCCGCTCATAGTGAGCGGCCCTGTTGCGTGTGCGCCATTCCCCGCCAGATGGTGATAGCAGACAATTACTTTCCCCGGCTCACAATGGAAGCATGAACAGCGAAGTTGAACGCGGCGTTTGCTTGTCATAGTCTGCCTGTTTTGAAACGGCCCCTCGTCTGTGATATATTTTTCTAGTGACAGCAGGATGCTTCTGCTTTTTCAAACTGTGTGCAAGCCCTCTCGATACACGGTTTTTTATGGCATCATGGACGCGTAGCTCAACTGGCAGAGCATTCGGCTCTTAACCGACAGGTTGTAGGTTCGATTCCTACCGCGTCCACCAAATAGATTCAATGACTTACACCTCTTCTCAGCTCCCTTAAAATCCTCAGAAATGCCCGACTGTGGGGACTTTTGTGGGTACCCCACATCAAAATGCTGCGTATCTGTGGGTGTTTCCGAGCAATGCGCCTCAGAATTGTTGGCAGCCTGAGCGTTTTTATCTTTTGCCGTAGCCTGCTTCCCGCCTGTCCGTTTGGCTCCATTCTGCAACCCATGTGGGGACTTTTGTGGGTACCCCTCGGCCTGTCCTGTTCCCTGGCTGGATTCTTCCACAGGTCGCCCCGTAACAATGGACTCCAGGGCGCGGCGCTTCGCTTCCATGCGGATGTGGCTATAGTGCGTGAGCATCTGTTTGGAGACGTGCCCGGCGATGTCCATAATCGTCTGGTCGCCCGCGCCGCTTTCGGCAAGGTCGGTGATCAGCGTGTGTCGGTTGTCGTGCCAGCGGCCTTTCACCTGGGCTTTCTTGCGCACGTTGTTCCATGCCGTTTTGAGGGTGGTGACGGGGCGTGTCGGGTCGCTCGGACTCGGTTTCCCGAAGGGGAAAACGTACCATTCGGCTTGAGGCGCTCCGAATTTCATCCGATACCAGTCGGAATACTCGGAGAAGACTTCCAAAAGAGTCGAGTTCAAGGGAATCGTGCGTCCCTCACCCGCTTCTGTCTTGCTCCGGCCCACGGTCAGATATTTCTTCGTGAAGTCGATTTGTCCCCAGGTCAATGTCTTGATCTCGGCATCGCGCATCCCGGCATTGAGTGCCAGCGACAATGCCGGGAAAATGTGCGGAGACCGGGCCTTTCGGGCCTCTTCCAGCATCCGGCCCTTTTCTGCTGGCGTGAAGGCTTTTCCCACTGTCTGGTGGACCTTCAGCTTGAGCATCTTTCTCTTGCGGAGCCGGATGCGGATCAAGTCGCCTGGATCGCCGAGGATGCGCAGCAAAAAACCGACTTCTTCGTTGACACTCTTTGGTGAGGCTTTTTCACTGAGGCGCGCATTCTGGTAGTGAATGACCGCCGCCTCGCTGAAATCAACCAGCATCTTGCTGCCAAGAATCCGCTTCAGATGATCGACTGCATATTCGGCAAAACGCGCCGACTGTGGCAGGCGCAACTTATAAGCATCGAAGTACTCGTCTGCCATATCACTGAATGTGCGAATTCGCTCCTGGCGGAGATCGACAAAATTATTGAAGCCCTCTTCCAGCTCGCGTTTGCGCTTCTGCTCGGCATTCTTGGCAACAGTCTTCGATGGGGATTTTGAAGATTCGCGGATGCGTCGTCCAGCAAACCAGAATTCGTACCACCAGATTTCACCGCGTCGGAAGAGACTCATGGGAATCGCTCCTGTTCTCCTGCTTACTCACTTTTTGCGGGGGAAGATGCTGATGAGGACGCGCGCCGGATGGTGCGCACATCCAGAAACATTTTTTGCGGGTGGTTTGCGGCGGCTCCTTCCAGCGGAAGAAAGCCGTAACGCGCATACCATCCTGCCTTGTCAGGGTATGCGTCAGTGATAATGCAGCGACAGCCGACTTCGTCGGCCACACGCAACGTAATCTTGAGGGCCTCTGAAAGCAGCGCGTGTCCGAGACCTCGACCGCTGAAGCGCTTGTCCACGGCCAGGCGTGCTAGCAGGACCAGAGGCAACTCATAGGGAGGCAAGCCGCGCACGTACTTCTTCGGAAACCGCTCGCGCGGAACGCTGGAGGTTGCCAGCGTGAAATAGCCTAGCACAGCGCGCGGCGCGGATTCTTCCAGCGCGACATAGGTTACGCCGATGGAGACCTTCTGCTGGTTGATCCACGCGTGACGATGCAAGTAATTGTTGAGCGGCGCGTCTCCACAATCGAAGCTCTCCACCTCGTCGAATTCTTCGAGACGGCGAATCGTGACAGCCAACTCAGTGCCTCATTGCCCGAAGCAGGGCTTCGGTTGGCTCGGCAGGCTTGCCGGTGGCAAGCACGACGAGGTTTTCCAACTCCGCAGGCGTCCAAGCGATCTCCGCCTGCGGTAGCGTAAGCTCCGGCGCAACGCGCTCCAGCCGGGGAAAGAGCAGTACCTTGCGCTCCCCGCTGGTGCTCTCGCTGACGATGCGGTGCCCGCTCTTGCGTTCGGAGACCGCCCAGCGAAAGAGCGCCAGAGCGTCGGCCAGGAAATCCGAGTTGCTGGCCATCTCCAGCTCGGCCTTGAGACGGCGCACCATCTGGTCTTCCGAGGGGGCCAGGTCGGCCTGGAACTTGATCTTCGGCGCTTTGGCCCGCGCATGAGTCTGGGACACCGCGCGTTTCGATTTCTCTTTGACAGTTGCAGGCATGGAAATACTCCTAAAGAAAGGATACTCCTTGTTGGGTGCAAATTCGAGTGTTTTCCGATTCACGTTTTTCTCCTTTCGTCATGGAGTACTTCAGCCTGTAAAAACTACCTGGTGTGTAAAATGTTCCCCTCATCCAAAGCGTTTAAGCCGGACGGCTCCTCGTTCCGATTGAGGTGCGACTCGCTGGCCTGGATCGTCTCCGCCGGAAGGCTGCGCCTGCTCCCACTGATTCAACTCTTCTTCGTCGTAGCGAACCAGCGAGCCGAACTTATGGTATTTCGGCCCCCTGTTCTCAAGACGCCACCGGCGCAAGGTGGCCAAGCTGATGCGCGTGCGTTCGGAAACTTGCAATTCGTTCAGAAATCGTTCGTTCATGATGGCTTTCACCTCCGTTGGGATTGTAGGAAGACTTCCTGTGCCGCGTTTGTTTCGAAAGCACAATGTCGATGGTGCTATGCCAGTGCCAGTTACCGGGAATGCTCATCGCAAAGCACGGATGCTTCCTTTTGCCAACCCTGCGCCTAAACCGCGCAGCTTGTCCAATAACTTTTTGGAAGTTGGCTGTAACCACTTGGAATAGACGCCTCGCGCGTTTTGGTAACCAAAATGCAATAAGAGTAGAACTGAAGAGATGGAAGGTTGAGGAGCGAAGTTAGAAAGCGCGATTTTTTCTCTTCGAAGATCGTGTTTCAGTCGTTTGGATTGGAGTCGCAAGAACTGACTTGCCTTGAAGAATCGTCGAGTTGTGCAAGGAGGTCTATGAGCGATGTTATCCCATCTGAAGATAAGCGACCTCGAACTGGTGGTCGCCCTGCACGAGGCAGGCAGTGTCACCGAGGCTGCCAAGCGTGTCGGCATCAGCGAGCCGGCGTTTTGCAAGCGCATACAACTCATCGAACGGCAAATCAATGTACGTCTCTTCGAAAGAGGCCACGATGGCGTGAAGACGACCGACGCCGGATTCGCTTTCATTGCCTATGCCACGGAGATCATCCACGCGTATCACCGCGCCATTCATGAAGCTCAGGAAGCCACACATGGTGAGCGATCCAGGCTGTGCATCGGCGTTTCGGCGTTCATGCCGCCGGAACTGATCGAGCTTTTGCGCTCAATTGAACTTCCGCTCTACCGTGATCTCGCCATTGAAATTGATACAGAGTATTCCGCCGAGTTGTTGACGCAACTTCAGCGGGGACACATCGATCTTGCTCTCGTCACTTCTCCACCGGAAATCGCTGCTATCACGACGCTCTGTCTTGCAATCAATTCATTTCGGATCGTCTTTCGTGAGGGGCACCCGCTTGCGGTGAAGCAGTCCGCGACGCTTGCTGAGATCGTGAAATATCCATGGGCGTTCTTCAATCGGAACATCCATCCATATCTGCATGATCTGATTCTTGAACAGGTGGCGAGTGAACAGAAACAGGCAACGATTATCCACCACGTCAGCCATGCAGGACAGGCCGCGGCTCTTTTGACGGATGATGCGTTGGTAGCCTGGCTGACTCCGACGGAAGCGATGCGCGCCGCCGACCATGGGCTTGCCAATCTTCCCTTGCTCGACGAGCACATTCGGCTGGAAACGCATCTGGCCACGCGGGCCGATAACAAGTCGCGGCTGGTCAGCGAATATGTGCGGCGTTTCGTAAAGCAAATGAATCTGCATCGTCCACCGGAGCAGTTGTCGTTGCCGATTACATAATTTGCGGTGTCCTTGAACTGGAGGCCGTCTGCTCTAGGAATTTCTTCCAGACTTTCATATGCTGCGCATAGCGGCTGATTTGTGCCTACCTTGCGGGTCAGAGACGGATTTCCGTCGAGGCTGAGCGCGAATAAATCTTGATACAGACAGATCGACTCAGATGCAGCGTGGTTCCAGATTGTAGAAAGTTTGGAAGAGATTTCGTCCCTCGATATGGGCGTTGAAGAGCTTGTTGAAAAACGCTTTGGAGATGCGAATTCTAACAAGTTCATGGGCCCAGCAGAGCAGCTCAGATCGTTGAATTATAATGAGTTCGCAAAGCATCATTAAGCCTTGCGGAATGGCAGCGCATGCGCCTCGAAGATCTTCAGCCCAACGCAGCGGTTCGGGGAGTTCTGCCGGACCAACTCGTAACAGTAGTCAACGTACAGTGGTTCGGCTCTCAAGCCTTGGAGTTGACCTACAAGGGGCCTTCTGGGCGCGTGGCCAATGAACTGCTGTATCGCCACGATGAGCCGCGCCTGGAGATCGTGGAACAAGGGCGTCCGTGGAGCTTCGACGGAGACGGCCGGTTATTTCGGCTGGTTTCTGAGGCGCATCGCATCCGTTTGGCCCATCTGTTCGACCCGGTTTTAGCCGTGCATACATCTCTTATTGAGCCGCTGCCTCACCAGATCACGGCTGTTTATGAGACAATGCTGCCCCGTCAACCACTCCGGTTCTTGCTTGCCGATGACCCAGGTGCTGGCAAAACGATCATGGCTGGATTGCTGATTAAAGAATTCATAGCGCGAGGTGACTTGCAGCGGTGTCTTATCGTTTGCCCCGGCAGCCTTGCCGAGCAATGGCAGGACGAGCTTTATAGCAAATTCCAGCTTCCCTTTGAAATTCTGACAAATGACAAGCTCGAAGCGGCACGCACAGGCAATTGGTTTCAGGAAAACAATCTCGTGATTGCTCGTCTCGACAAACTCGCGCGGAACGAAGATGTGCAACAGAAGTTGCAAGCGCCAGATTGCCAGTGGGATTTGATCGTTTGCGATGAGGCGCACAAGCTTTCAGCTACGATCTTCGGCGGCGAGATCAAGTACACCAAGCGTTACCACCTCGGGAAGCTTCTTTCCAGACTCACTCGTCACTTTCTTCTGATGACGGCAACTCCCCACAACGGCAAGGAAGAGGATTTCCAGCTCTTTATGGCGCTGCTCGATGGTGATCGATTCGAGGGGCGCTTTCGCGATGGAGTACACCAAGTTGATATATCGGACCTGATGCGCCGAATGGTGAAGGAGAATTTGCTTAAGTTTGACGGCACGCCACTTTTCCCAGAGCGAATCGCTTATACCGTTCCGTACAAACTTTCAAAGCAAGAGGCGCGGCTCTACAAGGAGGTCACCGAATACGTTCGTGAGGAGTTCAACAGAGCGGATGCCCTTGCTAACGACAAGCGGGCCGGAACCGTCGGCTTTGCCCTCACAATCCTCCAACGGCGACTTGCATCCTCTCCCGAGGCCATTTACCAGTCCCTTCACAGGCGCAGTGAGCGTCTGCAAAAGCGGCTGCGGGAACTTGAGATTCTGAGACGTGGGGCACAAGCTGAGGCCATTGCTGCCACAAGCCCAACCTTCGATGCCGACGACATAGAGGATTTTGATGAGGCTCCGGACGACGAGGTGCAGGCAACCGAGGAGACAATCCTCGATCAAGCGACCGCCGCGCGAACCATTGGCGAGTTGAAAGCCGAGATTGCCACCCTTGGCCGCCTTGAGGCGCTTGCGCTTGCCGTGCGCCGTAGCGGTGAAGACCGCAAATGGCGTGAACTTGCCAGCCTGCTTAATGAGATATTCTCGTCTGTGCCTAGTCCTCAAGAAAAACCAGCCGAGGCACCCGTCATTCCTGTGCCCACACCCTCGCCGCATCAAAAGCTTGTGATTTTCACTGAGCACCGCGACACACTGAGCTATCTCGAATCCCGCATCACAACCCTGCTGGGGCGCAAGGATGCCGTGGTCGTCATCCACGGTGGCATGGGGCGCGAGGAGCGCATAAAGGCGCAGGAATCCTTCAAACATGACCCGGTGGTGCAGGTGCTGGTTGCTACCGATGCCGCAGGGGAGGGCATCAATCTTCAGCGTGCCCACCTGATGGTGAATTACGACCTGCCATGGAATCCCAACCGGATTGAGCAGCGTTTCGGCCGCATTCACCGTATCGGGCAGACTGAGGTGTGTCATCTCTGGAATCTAATTGCCGAAGAAACACGTGAGGGGGATGTCTACTACACCCTGTTGAAGAAGCTGGAGCAGGCTCGCCAGGCACTCGGTGGCCAAGTCTTCGACGTGCTCGGCAAGATTCAGTTCGAGGGGCGTCCACTCCGTGACCTGCTGATTGAGGCCATTCGTTATGGTGAACGCCCTGAGATTCGCGCCAAACTGACGAAAGCCATCGCCAACGCTGTTGATCAAACCCAGCTTCAGAACTTGCTTGAAGAGCGTGCTCTGACGCATGACGTAATGGATGTAAGCCGTGTCGCTCGTATCCGGGAAGAAATGGAGCGAGCTGCCGCCCGCCGTCTGCAACCGTATTACATCGAGTCGTTCTTTCTCGAAGCCTTCAGCCAACTCGGAGGTACAGTCCGCCAGCGAGAGCCCCGGCGCTATGAGGTCACTCATGTACCTGCATTGGTGCGTAGCCGGGACAGATTGATCGGAAGGGGCGAGCCGGTGCTGCCGCGATACGAGCGGATCACCTTTGAGAAGGATCTGATTGCGCCGCAAGGCGAAGCGCTCGCTGCATTTATCTGCCCTGGTCACCCTTTGCTCGATGCCACCATTGACTTGACGCTGGAGCGCAACCGCGACCTGCTGCGGCGCGGTACAGTGCTCGTCGATGAGCAGGACCCCGGCGTTAAGCCCCGCGTCCTCTTCTACCTGGAACACTCTGTGCAGGACGCGAGTGTGCTTAAGAATGGCGACCGCCGCACCATCTCGAAGCAGATGCTCTATGTGGAGATGGAGGAGGCCGGGAATGCCCGGCACCTCCATTACGCGCCCTATCTTGACTACCGCCCTCTCCGCGATGGGGAACCCAGCGTCGAAGCGTTCTTTGCCCGTCCGGAGTTTTCCTGGATTACCCGTGAACTGGAGCAGAAGGCACTGGCCCACGCGATTGCCACCGTGGTTCCGGAACACCTGAAGGAGGTTCGTGACCGGCGCACAGTTTGGATCAACAAGACCCGCGCAGCGGTCAAAGACCGGCTCACCAAAGAAATTGGGTACTGGGACCACCGTGCTGAGGAGTTGAAGGTACATGAGCAAGCTGGCCGGCCCAACGCACGGCTCAATTCCCAGGAGGCCCGCCGGCGGGCGGACGATCTTCAAGGCCGCCTGCAAAAGCGCATGGAACAGCTTGATCTGGAATCTCAGGTCTCGGCGCTGCCGCCGGTCGCGCTTGGAGGCCTTGTGGTGGTACCGGCCGGTCTCCTGGCGCAGATGACCGGTCAGCCGCTGCTGGAATCCGCTCGGTGCGTAGACACGCAGGCAGCGGCAGCTAGCGCACGAGCCATCATCATGGACGTAGAGCGTAAACTTGGTTTTGAGCCGACTGACCGCGAATTCGACAAGCTTGGCTACGACATTGAGAGCCATGTGCCCGGCACAGGCCGACTGCGCTTTCTCGAAGTGAAGGGACGAATCTCGGGAGCCGCAACCATCACGGTCACCAAAAACGAGATTCTCTACTCGCTCAACAAGCCCGAGGACTTTATCCTGGCCATCGTTGAGTTCCTGCCAGGTAACGCGCACAAGGTTCATTATGTGCGCCAGCCCTTCAAGCGCGAGCCAGATTTCGGCGTCACGAGTGTGAATTACGACTTCTGCGAACTGCTCACGCGGGCAGAGAATCCAGCATAAAGGCAAAGATGATCCAACGAAAGAAGCTCATTGAAGTTGCGCTGCCGCTGGAGGCGATCAATATCGCCTCGGCGCGGGAGAAGTCGATCCGGCACGGGCACCCTAGCACGCTGCATCTGTGGTGGGCGCGGCGGCCGCTGGCGGCGGCGCGCGCGGTAATCTTTTCGCAAATGGTCGATGACCCTTCCAGCCATCCAGAGCTTTTCCCCACTGAGGATGCTCAGGAAACAGAGCGGCAGCGCATCTTTCGCATTCTGGAGAAGCTGGTTCTCTGGGAAAACACGACGAACGAAGTTGTACTCAACGAGGCTCGGCAGGAAATCTGGAAAAGCTGGCGCAGCACCTGCGAGGACAATCGAGATCATCCTCAGGCAGCCGAACTCTTCAATCCCGACAAACTGCCAGCCTTTCATGATCCCTTTGCCGGCGGTGGCGCGCTGCCGCTAGAAGCGCAGCGGTTGGGCCTGGAAAGCTATGCCAGCGACTTGAATCCGGTCGCGGTCACCATCAATAAGGCGATGATCGAGATTCCGCCCAGGTTTGCAGGACGCAAACCTGTCGGCCCCATTCCTGATGGTGAAAAGCAGATCAACATGGCGCGGGAGTGGCCCGGAGCCACCGGCCTTGCCGAAGATGTGCGCCGCTATGGCGCATGGATGCGGGCAGAGGCGGAAAAACGGATCGGCCATTTGTATCCAAAGGTCGAAATCACGGCAGAGATGGCGGAAGAACGGCCAGACCTGAAGCCGCTGGTCGGCCAGAAGCTCACGGTCATTGCGTGGCTCTGGGCGCGTACGGTCAAGAGTCCTGATCCAGCCTTTGCGGATGTGGATGTGCCTTTGGTTTCGACCTTCATCCTTTCCAGCAAAGCGGGCAAAGAAGCTCATGTCGAGCCAGTAGTAGAGGGGAGGGGCTATCGCTTTACGGTCAAGATGGGCAAACTTCCGAATGGTGCGCCCGACGGAACAAAGCTTTCGCGCGGCGCTAACTTTTTCTGCCTCATGTCTGGTGGCCCGATCCCATCCAGCCACATCTATAGCGAAGCGAATGCCGGGAGAATGGGGTCGCGTCTTCTGGCGGTAGTAGCTGAAGGGCCGCATGGTCGAATATACCTCGACCCTTTGGACGCACACGAAATCACTGCAAGGGAAGCAACCGCTGTTTGGAAGCCTGAGCTTTTAATGCCAGAAAATCCTCGCTGGTTTTCGCCACCACTCTATGGCTTGAAGAGTTATGGTGACCTGTTTACGTCGCGGCAGTTGGTGGCACTGAGTACTTTTTCTGATCTGGTGCAAGAAGCAATGGCCAAATGTCATCAAGATGCCATTGCATCAGGTATGCAGGATGATGGATGTGGCATTGATGCTGGTGGCTCAGGTACTATAGCCTATGCTCAAGCGATTAGTGTCTATTTAGGTTTTGTTGTTGATAAATGCAGCGATTATTGGTCTTCCGCCTGTTCTTGGCACTCGAGCAAAGAGCTTATTCGCAATACTTTTGGACGGCAAGCAATCCCAATGGTCTGGGATTATGTCGAGGCCAACCCGACTTGTGATTCCACAGGTAATTGGATGGCTATGGTGGATTGGACCGCAAAGGCTATTGCGACGCTGCCAGCTAGAGTTGGAGGATTTTCAACGCAAGCCGATGCTCAGACGCAACAGGTGTCACTGAACAAAATAATTTCATCTGACCCGCCGTATTACGACAACATTGGCTATGCAGACCTGTCGGATTTTTTCTACGTCTGGCTGCGTAGAACTTTGAAGCCAATCTTTCCATCCTTGTATTCCACGCTTGCGGTTCCAAAAGCTGAAGAGCTTGTTGCGACGCCGTATCGTCATGGAGGCAAGGAAAAAGCAGAAGCATTCTTCTTGGACGGGATGACCAGTGCAATCCACAATCTCGCCGTGCAGGCTCATCCGAATTTTCCTGTCACGATCTACTACGCATTCAAGCAAGCAGAGACAAACGAGAAAGACGGCACATCGAGCACGGGATGGGAGACATTCCTGGAAGCCGTGATCCAAGCTGGATTTGCCCTTACTGGCACATGGCCAATGCGCACGGAACTGAGCAATCGCATGATTAGCTCAGGTACGAATGCGCTCGCCTCCAGCATTGTTCTGGTTTGCCGCAAGCGTGAGGCCGATGCGCCAGACCTTACCCGCCGCGATTTTCTGAACGAGCTGAAGTCAGAAATGCCAAAAGCTCTGGCCAAGTTGCAGCGTAGCAATATCGCTCCTGTGGATTTGCAACAAGCGGCCATCGGCCCTGGCATGGCGATTTACAGCCGCTACTCCAAGGTAGTGAATGCCGCTGGCGATGCAATGCCAGTGAAAGAAGCCCTGGCGCTCATCAATGAGACGCTCGACGATGTGCTTGCTGAGCAGGAAGGCGGCTTCGACAGCGATACCCGCTGGGCCGTGGCATGGTTTGAGCAATCAGGTTTTGAGCCAGGCGAGTACGGCGTGGCAGAAACACTCTCGAAGGCCAAGAACACCAGCGTTGCTGGCATGGTCGGCGCAAAGTTCCTTGAATCCGAAGGCGGCAAGGTGCGTCTGCTCCGGCCGAACGAGCTACCGAAAGACTGGAATCCTGCAACCGACCAGCGCCTTACAGCGTGGGAAGTGGTGCATCAGCTTATCCGCGTGCTGGAGGCTGGCGGCGAAAGCGCGGCAGCCGATCTGGTAGCCAAACTGGGCAGCAAGGCCGAGTCTGCTCGCGAACTGGCTTACCGCCTGTATACCATCTGCGAGCGCAAGAAGCGCGCGCCCGAGGCGCTCAGCTATAACGCACTGGTGCAAAGCTGGCCGGAGATTAACCGCTTGGCAGCCGACGCCGCCAAGCATGTTGTACCACTGCGCGAAGGCGAACTCTTTAGTTAGGACAAGACGATGGCGACTACGAATTACGACCGTGTGGCGAAGGTCATGGAACTGTTGAAGGCTGGCCTGCAACCCTTTGTTGAACGCGAGATGAAGGACCAGCACAAGCAGCTTTGGTTGCAGGAAGTACGCGCTTCGGTAGCAGATACGCAGGCGCATCTCTTCACAGGCACTGCGGAGCCGGAGTGGGACGCGGCGAGCTTGCTGGCAGTGATGTGGAACCAGTGGGAGAAGGTCTTTCGCCGGACGCTGGGGCGCACCGAACGGTCAATCATCAGTGAACTGCGCGAGGTTCGCAATAAATGGGCGCACCAAAACGCATTTTCGAGTGACGATGCTTACCGCGCGCTCGACTCAGCCGAGCGCCTGTTGACAGCGGTCTCGGCAACGCCGCAAGCGGAAGAGATTGAGAAGATGAAAACGGATCTCTTGCGGGTCCGCTACGACGAACAGGCGAGAACCGAAAAACGGAAGTCGGCGAGCACGGCCATTGAAGGTGCTGTGTCGGCCAACCTGAAACCCTGGCGCGAAGTTGTGACTCCGCATAAGGATGTGGCCAGCGGCCGTTATCAGCAGGCCGAGTTTGCCGCTGATCTTTGGCAGGTATACCTAGGTGAGGGCACGGACGAGTACAGAAACCCAGTGGAGTTCTTTCGCCGGACTTATCTGACAGAGAGCCTGAAGCGGATGCTGGTGGGTGCGGTGCGGCGCATTTCCGGCCAGGGCGGCGACCCTGTGGTGCAATTGCAAACCAGCTTCGGTGGCGGCAAGACGCACTCAATGCTGGCGCTTTTTCACCTATTCTCTGGTGCAAAGCCGAGTGAATTGTTGGGCGTTGATGCCGTGTTGCACGAAGCAGAGATCGACAAGTTACCGGCAGTTAAGCGCGTGGTGCTGGTGGGCAACAAGATTTCACCCGGCAATCCTGTAAAGAAGGCGGATGGGACGATTGTCCGCACGCTTTGGGGAGAGCTGGCTTGGCAGCTTGGTGGAAAGAAGGCTTTCGAGCGTGTGCGTGCCGACGATGAGAGAGCGACAAACCCCGGTGATGCTTTGCGTGAGTTGTTCAACGAGTACGGACCCTGCCTGATCCTGATTGACGAGTGGGTAGCGTATGCTCGCCAGCTCCACGATCAGGGTGATTTACCAGCAGGCGATTTCGAGACCCAGTTTACCTTCGCTCAAGCGCTGACCGAGTCGGCAAAACTGGTCAACAATTGTTTATTGGTAATCAGCTTGCCGGCTTCGGACACGACGGGTTCGCCACATACCCAGGCAGACGATGTGGAAGTCGGTGGCCAGCGAGGGCGCGAGGCACTGGATCGGCTGCGGAACGTGGTGGGCCGCGTTGAGTCTTCCTGGAAGCCTGCGAGCGCCGAAGAAGGCTTCGAGATTGTGCGGCGGCGGTTGTTTGAGCCGCTAATCGACCAAGCGCAATTCAAGGATCGCGATGTGGTGGCGCGGGCTTTTGCCGAACTGTATCGGACCAATGAGCAGGAGTTTCCGCCCGACTGCCGCAATGCTGACTACGAAAAGCGGATCAAGGCAGCTTATCCGATCCATCCTGAGATATTCGACCGGCTGTACACGGATTGGTCCACGCTGGTGAAATTCCAGCGCACACGTGGTGTGTTGCGGCTGATGGCAGCGGTGATTCACAGCCTTTGGGAGAAGGGCGACAAAAACCCGCTGATTTTGCCGGCCAACATTTCGATCGATGATCCTCGCGTGCAATTCGAACTGACGCGCTATCTCTCAGACAACTGGACTCCGATTATCGAAAAGGATGTAGATGGCCCCAGTTCTTTGCCGTTGCGGCAGGATGGAGAACTGCCGAATCTCGGCAAGTTTGCAGCATGCCGTCGTGTGGCTCGAACGATCTACCTTGGCTCAGCGCCTACGGCGAATGCCGCAAATCTTGGCATTGAGGATAGGCAGATCAAGCTTGGTTGCGTGATGCCAGGGGAGTCTCCGGCAGTATTTGGCGATGCCCTGCGGAGGCTTGCAAGCGCTGCAACGTACCTTTACCAGGACGGGCCGCGCTACTGGTATTCGACTCAACCCACGGTCACGAAGCTCGCCGAAGACCGCGCTGAGCAACTGAACCGCGATACGTCAGGCAAGGTGGCGAATGAGCTGGAGAAGCGAGTTCGGGAAAACCTGCGCAGTAAGGGCGACTTCAAGCGCATTCACCCGTTTCCTGGAATAAGCGCTGATGTTCCTGACGATTTGGATACGCGGCTCGTGGTACTCAGCGTGGACTACGCCTATTCCAAGGAACCGGACAGTGCCGCTGAAACTGCTGCCAAGGAGATTTTTGAGACGCGTGGGTCAGCGCCGCGCATATACAGGAACACGCTTATCTTTCTTGCTGCCGACAAAACCAGGCTACAGGAGTTGGATGAGGCTGCCCGAAAGTTTCTGGCCTGGGAGTCCATCCTAGCCGAAAAGGAAAAGCTTGACCTCTCACCACATCAGGTGAAGCAGGCTGAAACACAATTCGAGGCGGCTAACGGCGCTGTGACCGCCCGGCTCCCGGAAACCTATCAGTGGCTCCTGGTGCCAACACAGGAGAAACCGCAGTCTTCAGTTACATGGAAGGCAATCCGTCTGACCGGAACGGACCCACTTGCCGAACGTGCCAGCAAGAAGTTGAAGAACGATGAATCTTTGCTAGTTACATTCGGCGCATCGCGGCTTCGCATGGAGATGGATCGAGTTCCGTTGTGGCGTGGCAATTGCGTCTCGATCCGCCAACTGGTTGAGGATTTCTGCCGTTATCTTTACTTGCCACGGTTACAAAGCCCCGCGATTTTAGTGGGTGCTATCCAATCGGGATTGGCGTTGCTGACGTGGGAAAAGGATGCCTTTGCTTACGCCGAGAGCTTCGATGAAGCTAAACAGCGATACCGCGGTCTTCAGTATGGTGGTCAATTTTCTATCACGGAAAACGATGCCGGTTTTTTGGTTCGCCCAGAAATAGCTCGTCAGCAGATCGACGCAGAGACAGCGCCACAAGTTCCTTCCGACGCAGGTCCTGATAGGTCAGTAGTCCCTTTGATTGAAGCGGATAAATTCCAGCCGGAGTCCTTGAAACCAGTACAACCACCAAAGCCTAAGCGTTATCACGGCACGGTTGTACTTGATTCTGCGCGAGTTGGACGTGATGCCAGCAGAATTGCCGATGAGGTGATTACACATCTCGTCGGGCTGGTTGGATCGAATGTGAAAATCATTCTGGAAATAGACGCAGAAGTTTCCGCAGGCGTACCAGACAATGTGGTGCGGACTGTGACAGAGAACAGTCGGACGCTGAAGTTCGAGAGCAATAGCGGGTTTGAAAATGAGTAGGTGGAGCGTAAGATCCGAACGCGTAATCGAGAATCTTTTCGCCGGTTATCTGGCCCCAGCTTCCGCCACATGGTTGTGCTCGGCCGCATATTGATTCGGTCTCATGGCCGTCGGGTGGGCCAGAAATGGCCTCCCGCTAAAGCGGGAGCGCAAATGAGGGCGGGAAGACGGGCAACGGGCATAAAAATACGGAGCCTGTGGTTTCAGGCTCCGCGCGAGGCTTTCTGGTTATTGACGGTTACGCGGCTACTGCCTTCTTGACGATCTTGGCTGGCGGCGTCGGCGTGACCTTCTTTGTGGCCTTCGCCTTTTCCTTCGCGGCGAACTCTTGTTTGATCTTGGCCGTGATTGCGGCCACGTCCACCTTGTAGTAGTCGGCGGCATCGCGCAGGGTTTTGCCGGGATCGTTGGGAGAGTACGTCGTTTGCAGAATGGCCACTTCAACCAACAGGCGTCCTAGTGTGCCTTCGTCGGACTTGCGAAGAAAGGACGCAAGCAACTTGGCCGGGGTGTCGGCAGTGCTGGTTGGTTTGGCGATGCCGTGCTGGCGCAATACGATGGCCAATCGGCGGTCGTCTAAGACGGCGGCGAGACGCTCGACCACAAACAACAGGTCGCGTTTCATCAGGCGCACGGGAACCGCATCGCCGATGGCCTTCAATACGCGCAACCCCGTAGTCTGCGCCATCGCCTCCTCGCGGCGGCGCTTTTCCTGTTCGGCCTTGATGACTGCATCGGCGGTCGTCCGCTGCTTGCGGGCGTGATGAATGGGGCAATCGGGATTCGAGCAGATGCGCCTCAACTCGCCCTTCTCACTGCCTTCGGTAACGATGGCCTCGGTGGTGAACTTGCAGGTCTTGTACTCCGGCCAGTCGCGCTGTTTCGGATTCGTCGGCTTCTCACTGCGAATCTCGACATACTTGTTGCGCGGGACGGCGGCGCTGCTGTCCTTCGTTGGTCCGTAGGCAGTGCTAATCTGAACCAGCTTCGGCTTGGCTGCAATGGTCTGGCGAACGTGCGCATCGACCTTTAAGGCATAGCATTTTGGATCGGAGCACGAATCATGCTGCGCTGCGATGCCCTCGAACAAAAGGACATTGTGGCCGGTGCGCTTCGGGCAATCGACACACGCGCCAGCCTCGGGCACAAGTACGGCGTCTTTCTTCGAGAACGGCGCGGCGGCAAGCTCCAACAAGATGTTGTGCTCAATCCACTGTTGCAGGTTGCGCACGGGAAGCAAGATGCGCTTTGACTTACTGCCGCTGGTGTACTGCTCCTGATAGCAAGCGGCAAGCGCTTCTTCCTGCTGCTCGGGTTGCAACTTGGCCAGCAAGAGCGCATGGCCCAAGCCGATCTCGTCTTGCGTGAATGCTTCCACTACGGCAGGGACAAGCTCGACCAATTTCAATCGGGCGAGTATAAATGCAGAAGCCTTGCCAACTTTGGCGGCAATCTGTTCGACGCTGTACTTTGGCTCGTCGAGCGCCAAAAGCCGGGCGTAGCCGTTCGCCTCTTCCATCGGATGCACATCGCGCCTTTGCAGGTTTTCAACGATGCTGGTTTCGAGCGCCTGGGCGTCGGTCAATTCGACAATGCGGACCGGCGCGGTTTCGAGTCCGGACAGTTGCGCCGCGCGATAGCGCCGCGCTCCGGCCACGATCTCGAAGTGCTGGCCCACGGGCCGCACGACAAGCGGTGCAAGAATGCCTTGCGTTTTGATGGACTCGGCCAACTCATTGAGAGCGGCTGCGTCAAAACTGCGGCGGGGATTGTTAGGTGACTCAGTAAGGCTGTCGAGCGGCAGGTCGCGATATTCAGATTGAACTTCAGTCGTCATTGCAAAATCTCCTTTGAGGTTGTCCAGCGTGAAGGCGTGGGCGGGCCGCGAAGCCCGCCCGAAGAGTTGCGGGTTAGCGGCTGCGCAGGAAGGTTTCAAAGAAACCTTGTGCGCGGAGATTCTTGTCCCACAAACGGGCGAAGCTCTCGTGTTCGTGGAAAAGGTCGGAATAGAAAATGTAGTTTTTGGCGTCACGGGTACGGGAATACTGCTCCACGCCCGCGTAGTCGTTGCGGAAGTAAAACGGAGTCATCATCCATCCCATGCCAAGCGGATTGGTCAACTCGAAACACATTTCCGGGTCGCGCATCAGGTCGCCGTTCTGTTCGCCGTAGTGCGCAACGGAGAGCGCCGGAGCATTGAGCGGGCCGGGTTCCGGCGTGGCCTCGATTACAAGCGCCATATAAGGCGGGTTTTCGATCTTGAGATAGAGCGTGGGCCGGTAACCTCCGGCCCGCTCAAGAATGCGAAGAATGGTCTTCACTACGCCACCTCCGCAACGGCCTCATTCTCCTGGACTGTTTCGTCCGTGAGAATGGCGTCCAGAATTACTGCGGAAGTGCGCTGGATAACTTCAAGGCTTTCGGCCAACAGCGCTGCGTTTCCTGCGTACATCTGAATGTAGTCGCTTGAACTTTTTCCCATCTCCAAGCCCACGGCCTGACCCACAATGAAGGCCACGGCTTCGGCTTCTGTCTCGCGCACGGTTTGGGTGGTGATAGTGCGACGGGTGGATTTGTGCAAAAGTTCATGAGCCGTTTCGTGGACCAAACTGACTAGCGCCTCCGCATCGGACTGTCCGGGCAGCAAGACAATCTTTCCGCCGTAGCTCACTCCAAGAGCGGGCGCGATGTTCTCGTTGTATTCAAGGGTGATATTCTGTTGCGCCAGAAACTCGATGAGCCGGTCCCGGTGCTCGCCCACGTCGCCGGTGATGTTCTGCTCGAACTGGGGAAGGTCTTCGCCAGTGGTTTGTTGGATGTCGAAGACATGTACAACCCTGAATCCGATCAATACTGGCTGCGGTTTGGCGCTGCCGTCTGTTCTGCTGCTCTGGTCAGCTTCGTCTTGTCTGCGCCGGTGTCCGATCATGGGCGCAAGAATCGGAATGCCTTTCTCGCCCCGCTTCACGAAACGGCCCAACTCATTCCATGTGCGAATACCTGCTACGTGTGTAGCGTCGGGACGGGCGCGAACAATGGATAAAATGTTGGAAAAGCTGTAGGCATGAAACCGCGCCATCGCGGCCAGATACGCGGTCAATGTTTCGCTCTTGCCCGCCTCAAGCTGCTGGATGAGAAAATCCACGGCTTGCTTGATAAGTTGCTGCGTGGGGTTGTCCTTTTGGCTGGTGCGCTGCTGATAGGGCGAATCGCTGCGAGTGCGTAGCGACGCATTTTTGCTGTGCGGCGCGGTGTGGCTTCTGCCGCTGTTGCCGTTGCTGTTGTGGTTGCTATTGAAATTCATGTTTTTGTTCTCCTTTTCCGCCGAAACCGGCTGAGCGTCTTTCTCACCCACGGCTGGGAAGCGCGAAGACGGTTGGCGGAAAAGGGACAAACGCAGCGCACGACGGTGGGAGTCCGGAGGGAAAAGCGCGGTCAGTGACAAACACGCACTTTGTTTGGCACGCAGCCGCGCTCCGAACGGACGGAGAAGGCCCGTTCAGCGCACGGCTTTATCGTGCGCTGGGCCGTCCACCTGAGGGCGCGAAGTGGAATGAAAGGAACAACCTGCTACGAATTCAGCGGCCCCGCCAGGGACGGCTATCGCAGGTTGTCACCGTGAAAGAGATTTTTCACGTATTCGCATATTTGTGTAATTGTGCCTAATATAATCAACAATTTACAGATTCAACAGTATGCGTAAATTATTAATTCAAGATCATTTGTAGCTACTTCAGCCTGCGCCTTTTCCTCAGAGCTCCAAAATATATTCGCTTTTTGTTCACCATGGATTACAATGGGATTTTCCGACCACTTCGTCGTTTCGTATTCTTTCGGCAAGAAAGAGGAAAACTTCATGGATGCTGTCGCACTTACTCAAACGGTCAGCGAAGATGCCGTGCTGCGCCGCGTGAGCCGACATCATTTGGACGGCAAGAAAGAGAATATCTGTGCGCCCGTGCATACGAGCAAAGGCAGGAATATTCTCCGCGGAGTGAATATGAATATTGGGCATACGCAGTGCTTACTACAACCGCTCTTGACGATCTTCAACAACACAGCGTTCGAGCTTGGGGCGTTCTCGTTGTTTAGGGAGAGTTGCGTACGATTGGGGTAGTACAGGAATGTGTTCATGGACACGCTCGTAGCCAAAACGGAATCCACAGAGCTTTTTGCGAAGAGATTCAAGGCGTTGACCGGTAATGCGCCCTTCCCTTGGCAGGAATCTTTATTTCTGTGGTTTCTGTCTGAAAGATTTCCTGATAATGTCAGTCTGCCGACCGGAACCGGGAAAACATCCATTATGGTCATCTGGCTTCTCGCATTCGCAGAGAAGCTTCCGGTGGATTCAAGGCAAAATCCCATCCCCCGGCGTCTGATCTGGGTTGTCAACCGCCGCGTGGTCGTCGATCAGGCAACGAGTGAAGCGGAACAACTCAGGCAGCGGCTGAACGACCCGGCAATTGAGGAACTGGAGCCGATTCGCAGCGCCTTGAGAAAGTTATCCGCAGGGAACTCCGATGAGCTCCTGGGCATCAGCACTCTGCGGGGGCAATTTGAGGACAACGCCGAATGGCGCAACGATCCTTCACGACCTGCGGTGATCGTCGGCACAGTCGATATGATTGGCAGCCGGTTGCTGTTTTCCGGCTATGGCGCTGGGTTCAAGACAAAACCTCTTCATGCCGGATTTCTTGGGCAGGATGCACTGCTTGTCCACGACGAAGCCCACCTGGAACCCGCGTTTCAGGAGTTGCTCATCGCTATCCGCGACGAACAGAAACGCTGCGGGGAGTTCGGCAAGTTCCATGTCATGGCGTTGTCGGCTACATCGCGGAAGGCTAACTCCGAAGCGGATTCTTTCGGGCTGACGAAGGAGGAAAGATTTCCTCCAGACGAAATACCTGACCCGCCGGAGAAACCACTTCAGGTCATTAGGCGTCGGCTAAGCGCGAAGAAAACAATCTGCCTGCACGAAAACAAGGACGCAGGAAAACTGGCGGACGAGATCGCTGCTCAGTCTCTGAAATTCAAAGACAAAAGCTGTGCTGTATTGGTGTTCGTACAAAAAATTGAGGACGTCAGGAAGATTGCGGGAAAGATCGCGAAGAAGTTAAAGGATGAAAAACGGGTGCAGCAGCTTACAGGCACGCTGCGAGGTTTGGAGAGAGACAAGCTGGTATCGGAAGACGCTACCTTTCGACGCTTCCTGCCAGGTGCGAAGACAGATGGCGCTACCGTCTACCTCGTTTGCACGTCTGCCGGTGAAGTGGGCGTAAACATCTCGGCGGACCATCTTGTTTGCGATCTCTCCACATTTGATAGCATGGTTCAGCGGTTTGGCCGCGTGAACCGTTTTGGAGACCGCAAGGACACTCAGATTCATATTTTTTATCCGGCGGAATTCAAGAAAGACGACGATCTCGACAATCGGCGAAAAAAGACTTTTGAGTTACTGAATGGTCTACAGGGCGATGCCAGCCCAAGGGCACTCGGCGGATTAGCCCCCAATGAATGCCATGCCGCGTTCGCTCCAATACCCACGATTCTCCCCACTTCCGACATTGTGTTCGATTCCTGGGCGCTCACTACGATCAGGGGAAAACTTCCCGGCCGTCCACCGGTTGCACCGTATCTGCATGGACTGAGCAATGAACTGCCGGAAACGCATGTGGCCTGGCGTGAGGAGGTGGATGTTATCACGGAAGAGTTGTCGAAACAATATCCGCCAGAAAATATGCTGGAAGACTATCCGCTGAAGCCGCACGAATTGTTGCGGGATCGCAGCTTCCGCGTCCTGAACGGCCTCAAGAAACTCGCAAAACGAAACTCTGAAGCTCCGGTCTGGTTGCTGGCGGACGACGGTAGCGTTGAGCGGTCAACTCTGAAGGAGTTGACCGAAGACAATAAAAAGGACCGGATCGACTACAAAACGATCCTGCTTCCTCCCTCGGTCGGCGGATTGAGCAAAGGCTTGTTGGATGGCGATTCGGATAGCGATCAGGATACAAACTATGATGTAGCGGATGAATGGCAGGATGAGAAGGGCAGATCGCGTCGTATTCGTGCTTGGGACGGCGATCCTCAGTTGATGGAAAAGATCAAGGGTATGCGGCTCATTCGCACTATCGACACTGAACCAACGGCTGACAACGGCTTGGAAGAGAACGAAGTGGCTGGCCGCAGATATTGGCACTGGTACGAACTGCCGAAATGGGCTGATAACGACGGCTCAGAGAGCGGAGCAGGGGCGGTACGGTGGCAGATCCATACAGATGATGTAGTCCGTAACGCCACTCAAATCGTTGAGGAGTTGCCGCTCCCGGATGAACTGCGAAAAGCGATTGTCATCGCGGCGCGCTTTCACGATTACGGGAAACGGAGACTCTTGTTTCAAACAATCGTCGGCAACACGGATAGCAATATCCTGCTCGCAAAGTCTGGACGAAAGGAACAGTCTTACAGCCCGAATGAGCACTACCGGCATGAGTTTGCTTCGCTGATGGATGCCCGGCATGAGTTTCAGGTTGGAGCAGAGTTTCGTGAGTTGAGCCAAGACCTGAAAGAATTGGTCCTTCATCTGGTTGCGGCGCATCACGGACGCGGACGCCCGCACTTCCCAGCAAAAGAAGCCTACGATCCGGAGGCGACCGAGAAAGATATTTCCATTGCCGCCGCCCAGGTGCCGCCGCGTTTCGCCAGGTTGCAACGCAAATATGGGCGCTGGGGATTGGCTTATCTTGAATCCTTACTCCGCGCCGCCGATTACGCTGCAAGCGCAAATCCATCGGCTATCTGGAAGGGCAACCAGTGAGTATCTGCATCAATACGGACCCAACCAATCCCGGCCAATTCTTCGCTTGCTGCGGCTTGCTGGAACTGGCAGATCGCCTATGGGGAGGCGCGGAAGGATGGTTTGAGGCCAGCACATTCTGTATACGAACCGAGGAACCAGGGGCTTCATTACCGGACCTCCTGGTGGCCGCACAAGAGGTGCGTTTGTCAGAATATGGTGGAGCATCGCCCGATGAGGATACGGGCGAAAGTGAGGATGATCTGGATGACGAAGTCGAATCCATTACTATCGTCTCGCCTATCTCTCTCCGTCTGGATTGGTGGGAGGACAAAACTATTAAGCCATGGGCCGGTTCTATGAACGCGCGCAAAATATTTCTGGCAATGTGTAATGCGATCGACCCCCAAAGTGCTGCTCCGTTTAGTCAAAGCGAAGTTGTCTTCGATGCACAAGCATCTGAATTGGCCAACGCCAACAGCAAGAAAGGTAAGAGTGCGAAGAAGCGCGAGCCTTTCTACTTTGACGGTCAGCGAGGTGCCAGCGCTTGGTCCATCGACGTAGGGTTTTCAACGGATTCGTTGAAGTTGAATACACTTTCCCATCCCGTTGTGGAGTCAATGTGTTTCGTGGGTTTGCAAAGATGCAGGCCGAGACCAACTCAACAATCACGTATCTTCGATTACTTTACATGGCGCATTCCCGTTTCTATTTCGATTGTGCCGGCAGCGGTGTCTGGACTTATTGGAGACGGTGATCAATACCGCTTTGCAAATAAATTTCGCACCGATCAGAAAAAGCACAAGGCATTCATGCCCGCAATACGCATTTCGAGGAGCTCATTATGAACGATCTGTTGGAGAAGTATGATTCCTGGCTTAAGGACGACGGACCAGCAGCCCTGGTTATCCGTGAATATCTTATGCCTGTCGAGGGACCAGATGGAGTTCTATTTCCCGCCACCTTTGCTGCCAGCGAAGACAAGACGTTCAAAGGCGGCTACAACATCGACACGTTCACAGACGGCAAAAACATCTGCCTGATCGACAGTGTAGGATCACAAGCAAATCGGATTGAGCCGCTGTTTGCTCGGCAACAATACGCGGGTCTTGTACCTCAGATTGTGATCGAAGCCGGCACGAAGAGTGTCAACCTACTCAATGCCGGGCATCGGGCGGGGGATGCCATTGTTCGTTGTTCTGCATTGCAGCAGGAACTGCGAGACGCATTCCATGAGTTGCAGCAGAAGGGTAACGCCGAACCGCTGGCAAAGATCGCGCCAACCTCAATCGTATTTGGTGCCTGGGATTCTCGTGACACGCAAGCCAAACTGCCGCGTCTGATTGCTTCGACGATCCGCGCCTTCGACGTGCGCGAGCTTAACCGGTCAGCAACCTATGTGCCGCCTGTGGATTATATAGCCGAAAAGTTGATCGAAGAGACAGACAGCGCAAGCATGGGTACAGAAAAAGATCCCAATTCTAAGCGTGGGTTTCTACACGCCTTGGCCTCCTGGAAACACGGAGGCGTGATTGCCACAGGAGGGATTCGCCGCGATGCGTCGCTGCACCTTGCGGCATTGCGGCTTCTGGCCGTGGATGAGGGCAAACAACTGCAAGATAAACTGCCTCTGATGAGATATATTCTCGGTCTTGCCTTGACGGCGTTTACCTATTCTCCTTCCGGCTATCTTCGCCAGGGCTGTAACCTTGTCCTCGATCCAGATAAGCATCCAGAGTTTTCCGAGGTACATGGAGACGGACACCGCGTCCGGGCTACAGTAACCCATGACGATGCACTTGATTATGCCAAAGCCGCCGCCTTGGAATTCGGCGTTGGAAAGAACAGCACAGTTCAGTTCGATAAGGAGAAGGCTAAGGCGGACATCAGCGAAGAATCGGGAAAGAGTAAGAAAAAAAAGAGCACAAAAACCGTCGAGGCAGAAGAGTAAACGGAGAACGTTATGTGCGCATACTTCTGCCTATCCATTCGATTTCTCGATCCGGTATTCCACGGACGCCGCGATGGGAACCAGCCGGAGTGGCCTCCCTCGCCCTTGCGTGTCTTTCAGATGTTGGTAGCAGCCTCTGCAAGGCGGCGCGGTGTGCGTGACTTCGCGGCACTGCGATGGTTGGAGCAAGAACCAGCGCCCGTCGTGATCGCTCCAGTTGCCGTCGTCGCAAGCCATAGCTATCGCCTCTCTGTGCCAAACAATGCAATGGACATTGTTGCCAGAGCTTGGGTGCGTAGCAACGATTCCAACTCTGGCGATGCGAATCCAGCGACACACCGCACTATGAAAAGTATCCGTCCAGTGCTGATGACGAGTGGCGACGCAGTGCATTATCTTTGGCTTCTTGCTGAACCGGCCGACGAGGCGACTCGCGCACATGTGGAAACACTGTGCGACGTGGCGCGTAGTGTCGTCGCGCTAGGTTGGGGCGTTGATCTGGCAATTGGTCACGGAGCGATGCTGTCGAATGACGAGACCAACTCTCTGCGAGGGGAGCGCTGGCTCCCTTCGCGAGGAGAGACGGACAATGTGCTGCGTTTACCAAGACTAGGCACTCTCGATGCGTTGGAGAATCGACATACAAAGTTTCTCAATCGTATCGGTTCCGGTGGTTTTACTCCGCCGCCTGCATTGACCGCCTATGAAACGGCGACGTACCGGCGAGCATCTGATGTCAATCGGAAGCCTGTAGCGGCGTTTGCGCTGCGAAAGCACGATGGCAGCGGCGGCTTCTGCGCCTTTGATACAGTTCAGCGTGGACTTACTGTTGCCGGGATGCTGCGTCATGCGACTGGGCTGGCAGCGCTGCATGCCGGCTGGCCTGAAGATTCCATCAATACCTGCATTCTCGGTCATGGCGAAGCGAAAGGAGCCAGGCACGTTACAGTCGGGGCACAGCGATTTGCGTATTTACCGCTGCCGAGCATCGAATTTCGAGGTCAGGGCAAAGCCCGCATAGTTGGCAGTATTCGGCGCGTGCTTTTGGCTACACTCACAGACGGTTATGAAAACGAGATCGCTTGGTCGCGGCGCGCCATGCCGGGTCAAATTCTCATAGACGAAGGCACGCATCAGCCAGTAGCCGAGCTCTCGATGCTTCCTGCGAACGACGGAATTGTCAATAATTATGTTCAACCATCCTCCACATGGGCGACGGTCACGCCTGTCGTCTTGCCTGGCTATGACGATCCGGCTCATTATCGCCGACGCCTGAAGCGTGGAACCGAAGCTGATGAACAGAAGAACTTGTTGGATAAGCTGTATAGCCGCACTGAAGCCCTGCTGCGCAAAGCCATAACGCAAGCCGGTCTTTCACAGGAGTTGGCCGATCACGCCAACCTTGAATGGCGAAAGGTCGGATTCTGGGCGGGCGCAGAAATGGCAGATCGATATGGAGTCCCTCAGCATCTCAAGTGTTTTCCGCGCTTTCATGTCAGAATCCAATGGCGTAACGCACAGAACAAGCCTGTCAGCATTCCAGGGCCTATATGCCTTGGTGGCGGTCGCTTTTATGGGCTGGGCCTCTTTGCAGCAGCGGAATAGGAGCCTTCAAATATGCGCAGTTCTTACCTGGTCTGTTATGACATTGCCGACGAAAAGCGGCTGAGGCAGGTCTTCAAGCTGATGCGCGGCTTTGGGGATCATCTTCAGTTCTCTGTTTTTGAGTGCCAGTTAACAGCGTCGGACCTTGTGCGCTGTCGGGAAGCCCTGCGCACAATTATTCACCATGACGACGATCAAGTCCTCTTTGTTAATCTCGGGCCATCAGAAGGACGTGGGGATCGAGTCATCACCGCTCTGGGAAAACCGTACACAAACCTGGACAGCCCCTGCATTGTTGTCTGATTCACATTGTTGTCTGATTCACATTGTTGCCGAAAGGAGTTTCTCTCGTGTCCGCTGAGGCTCAACGTATCCAACCCGTCCGTGTTGATGAGGACTTGGTCCATCATCTTAAACTAAAGTTGCCTGACCTTCTGCCAGCGCGCATGTTGAACGAGTTTGTCTACTGTCCAAGGCTTTTCTTCTACGAGTGGGTGGAGGGAGTTTTCGAAAGTAGTTCTGACACGCTGGATGGCCAGGCCAAACACACGCGGGTTGATTCCGGCCCCAGCGCAATGCCCACAGCCGCAGAGGTGAATGGCGAGACGATACACTCGCGCTCGGTAACTTTATCGAGTGATCGTGTCGGCCTGACTGCCAAACTTGACCTGATAGAAAACGATGCCAGCGCTACCGATGGAAAGTCTGTGCGGCCGGTAGATTACAAGCGAGGCAAGCCGCGCGATGTCGATGGCGTGCCCACTCCCTGGCCTTCGGACCGTATTCAAATTGCTGCGCAAGCTCTTGTTCTGCGTGATAACGGGTATTCCTGCGATGAAGGTATCCTTTACTATGCCGCCACAAAGCAGCGTGTGCGAATCGTGATCGATGATGCGCTTATCGCCGAAACCGAAGAACTTATCGAGCAGGCGCGGCAGGCGGCAGTAAGTGACCAGATTCCCGAGCCGCTCACGGATAGCCCTAAATGTCCGCGTTGCTCTCTGGTCGGAATCTGCCTTCCAGACGAAACCAATGCACTGCGCGCACGAGCGCTCCGATTCGAAGAACGTCGCCCGGTACAGTTTTCACTCTTTGAAAACAATGAAGAGGCGGCTACCACAGAAGTGCGGCAGTTGGTGGCAGCACGCGACGATCTCCGTCCCTTGTACTTGAACTCACAGGGCTTTCGGGTCGGAAAATCAGGAGCGGTTATCCAGGTCAAGGATGGCGATAGTCTAAAACAGGAAGTTCGTCTCGGCGAAGTATCACAAATCAATCTGTTCGGGAATGTACAGCTTTCGACACAAGCCATCCAGTCCTTCTGTTCAGCCGAAGTTCCTGTCTGCTATTTTTCGCAGGGAGGCTGGTTCTACGGCATCACGAATGGACTGAATGCGCGGAATGTGTTCTTGCGTCAGCGTCAGTTTGCCTCTGCCGGGTATGAGTCCATGGCTCTCTCGATTGCGCGCAAACTCGTTGTGGGCAAGATTCGCAATCAGCGCACTCTTCTGCAAAGAAATCACATCGAACCGCCGGAAACAGTCTTGCGCCAGTTGAAGTTGCTGGCGGAAAAGGCGGAAACAGCATTGGGGCTTGACACGTTGCTGGGGATTGAAGGCTCTGCCGCGCGGGCTTACTTTGGCGAATTTTCCGGAATGCTGAAATCCGGAGAAGATGGCGACAGAGCACACCAGGGAGCGCCAGCAGAATTTTCTTTTGACTTCACGCAGCGCAACAGGCGGCCGCCCCGCGATCCGGTGAATGCGTTGTTGTCATTTGCTTACAGTCTTCTGGTAAAAGACCTGACCATCACCTGCTACTCATTGGGGTTTGATCCGTACTGGGGCTTCTATCACCAACCGCGTTTTGGACGCCCAGCTTTGGCCCTTGACCTGATGGAGCCATTTCGAGCGCTGATTGCCGACTCAGTGGTACTGACAGCAATTAATACCCGTATGGTGACCACTGCGGACTTCATTCGATCGGGGCCGTCTGTCGCGCTGAAGCCGAATGGCCGCAAGGGGTTCTTTCGAGCCTATGAATTGCGCATGGATACGCTGGTAACGCACCCCATGTTCGATTATCGTGTCAGCTATCGCCGGTTGCTGGAAATTCAGGCGCGGCTGCTGGCCCGTTTTCTGAATGGCGAGATCGACGACTATCCGGTTTTCGTCACTCGCTGACGATGCAGCGAGCGGTCCGGTGGTGCGCCAAACCCGGCAGCCGCTCGCAACCTGTAATTTGAACGAGGAGAAGGACTTGAACCACTCACGTATGCACTGCTATGCTTCAAATTGGCTATTGGATGACAGCCTCTCGCAAAACGTAGCGAAACTATCTGAAAATAGACCGCTTGTACAGGAGCCCTTTCCGCGGTGAATTCACCGCGGCCTCATTGAAGC